>JAEEGL013640022.1_pt1 | contig 38299 bp, 67 predicted proteins | sample 9134231 | NCBI WGS metagenome assembly JAEEGL01 (sample SAMN16246548, study PRJNA631951) | gut metagenome | biome: gut microbiome; feature: rumen; material: fiber-attached | host: Bos | place: Iran: Karaj | collected 2018-10
GTATAATATTTTGCTTGATAGGTTGCCTGATAATTATAATGGGTTTCTTATTAGAACTGATTTTAGAATAGGTTTGCAAATATATGCTTGCTTTTATGATAAATCTTTAAAACAAGAAGAAAGATTTATGATATCTTTAAAACTTCTTTATGGCAATGGTATACCGAAAAATATGGATATGGCTATTGAAGGATTAATGTGGTTTTTAAATTTAGGCGAAAAACCTGATAATAAAGCAAAACAATCTAATCAAAAACCTATTATGGATTTTGAAATTGATTCATCAAGAATATATTCAGGATTCAAATCAAAATTTGGTATAGATTTAAATAAGGTTAGGATGCATTGGTTTGAATTTAGATATCTGTTACTTGAATTAAAAGATTGCCATATGTCTGATGTAATTGAAATACGGCAGAAAAAAATTGATAAGAATATGCCACTCGAACAACGTATAGAATATCGTCGACTTAAAAAAATTTATGCTATTACTGATAGTTCTATGGAGGATGAAGAAACACAACGACAATTAATTAATTATTTACACAATAAGTGAGGTGTTTATTGTTATGGCTGATGGTGAAATAATTATTGATACCCATATTAATACAGACAATATAGAAAAAGATGCCAACAAATTATTAAATAAAACCAAGAAAATTGCAGATGAAGTAGCTGAGTCTACAAGTAAAATGTTTAATAAGATCGATACTAATAAATTTTCAAATGCTACTTCTAAAGCATCATATGAAATGATGCGATTAAATATGAGAGCTAATAGCGTAGCAGAAGGTATAGATAATTTGTCAGGCAAAATGGCAGCGTTGTCTTTAGACCCATTCCTTACAGAAAATCAAAAAAAATATTATAATAATTTCTTTAAAAATTTAAAACTTGAAGAAAAAAGATTAGATATAGCAAAAGAATTGCATGAAGAAACAGGTTATATGAGTAAGAGCGAAATCTCTAGTATTGTTAATGAACAGAAAGCTATAGACAAGCTTGAAAATTCTATAAAAAGAGTAGTTACTAATTCTCAAAAACTTGGTAGCATTTCTCCTATTAACAAATCAAATTTTGAAGGTATATCTCCTGAACTAGCCAAAATTGATGAGAAGATTATTAGAATAAAAAACAATATGATCGGCATTGGAGATGAATTAAGAAAAAATGTTACTTCCTTTAGTGGTGAAGAATTAAAAAAACTTGTTAGTTATTATGATACTTTACAAAATCGTCTTAACCAACTAAATATTCAAAGAAATATCGCTGTGACAACGCCTGAAGATACCTCTAATATTGACCAACAAGCAAATTCTTTAAAAAAAGTCGATTCTCAAGTTCAAAAAATAAATACGTCTGCAAAACAAACATCTAATTCGTTTCTTAAAGTCGCTCGTATTATTGGTGATACACTTGTTAATAATTCCAGACGTGCTGCAAGTAGTATGACATCTATATTCCAAAAAGCTGTTTCAGGAATTAAAGGTATGTTCTCTTCTATGGGTTCTTTTTTAGGTAGAATATTTCGTAGGGCAGGTTGGATTATTTTAGGTCAAATAATTCGTAAATTGATTGCAGATGTAAAACAATCATTCCAAGATTTAAAAACTTTTGGTGGTCCTTTTGCCGAATCTGCTCAGAAAATTACTGATGCATATAAAAGAGCAGGTAATGCTATTGCTGCTGCGTTCGCCCCTATTTTAATAGCTCTTACTCCTATTATAGTTAATATATCTAATGCTATTGTTAACCTGATGAATAAGTTAACATTATTTACTACTGCTTTATTTACAAATGCTACTACTGCTACTATTGCGGATATTAATTTTAATGGGTATTCTCGTTCAGTACAAAAAGCAGCTAAAAATACAAGAAAAAGCACAAAAGCTGCCAAAGAACAATATAAGGCACTTGCTAAGTTTGATAAACTCGATGTACTTAAAAGAGATACACAACCTAAGATGGAAACTCCTGATACAGGTGAACAATTACCTCAAGCATTAAATATGTTTAAGAAAGTAGCTATACCTAGGGGAGTTATGGATTTTAAAAATAAACTCATTAAAGCCCTAGATGAAATAGGTAGAAAATTTAAAATAGTTGCTAATGAATTTAGTAGAGGATTTAATGTAGGGTTTAAAGAAACTAATCTTGATGAGATCGGCAATAAACTTCAACATATAGGTAACTTATTCAAAGAAATATTTACTGATGAACAAGTAGTAAATAAGTTTAATGAAACTATTTTAAATCTTGCTTTTAATCTTGGCAAAATAATTGGTGCGATGTCAAGTGTTGGTGTTTCTCTTGCTAAGATGCTTATTGGTGGTTTTGAAAAATTCTTGGATGAAAACAAAAATAGAATAAAACAATCTATTATTAGAAACTTAGATACTACTATTGAATTTAATAATTTACTTGGAAGTGTTGCTGAATTTATTGCAGATGTCGCAACTGTATTCGGAGGAGATACTGCTCAGACTATATTTGGTGATTTCTTGAGTATAGCATATACGCTGTTTGATACAACTTTTTCTAATATATATAAATTGGTAGTTAAAGTTGCTGAGAATATTGCCAAACCATTTTTGGGTAATACAGAGGAAATAAAACAAGCTGTTTCAGGAAGCTTGAAAGCAATACAAGGCATAACTACCGGCGCAAAAAAAGCGTTACAAGGTGCAGGAGATGCAATAACTCATATTGTTAATAAATCTATTTCACCTGCGTTAGATAATCTTGGAGAAATATTTAAAAAAGTTTTTGGAGGTATAATTAAAGGCTGGAATACTAACATGAAGCCTGTTTTAGAAGAAATGGGGAAGAAAATGTCTAGTACCGGTCAAAAGATTGGTGATGCATTTAGAAAGATTGCAAAACCAATTAACGCATTGTTTGATGTTCTACAAAACGTGTATAACAAAATAAAGCCATTTTTAGATAAATATTTCTATCCTTTATTTGAACATTTTTTTGAGAATTTAGCTCAAAAGGCTAGATTGGCATTTACTATAATAGAGTCAGTAATAGGTAGTGCTGCTGATATTATCGGCAAATTTGCAGAGTTCTTAGAAAAAATAATAAATACTATTGGCGATATTATAAATGGGGATTGGAATAAAGTTTGGAATGATGCGATTGATATATTTAAATATTTTGCAAGAGTAGTTCTTTCCATTTTGAAGTCATTGCCTGATTTGTTTATAAATGTTTTGAATACGATAATAGACTCTTTAAATGCAGCTGGAAGTTCTGCAGGAGTACCTAGAATACCTTCTATACCTAAAATACATGAGAATTTTGGTATACCCGGATTGGCAACTGGTACTATTGTAAGCCCAAATAGAAGATTTTTGGCAATGCTTGGCGATAATACGTCTGAACCTGAAGTGGTCTCCCCTATTTCTACTATGAAACGTGCTTTTGCTGAAGCTATGAATGAAACAAATATTGGTGGAACTACAGGGGATATAACGCTACAAATTGACGGACGTACGTTTGCAAGGCTTATTAATCCATATATGAGTTCAGAACAAAATCGTGTTGGTATTTCTATGGTTCAGGGGGTATATTGATGGCTAGACCTACATTAAAAATTGATGATATCGATTTTAGTAATTATGTTGATTTCGTTAGTTTGAAAAGAAAAGCACATTTCTTTGATAAATATGCTAAGCGTGATATATCTGGTGTATTACATAGAGAATTAATTGGTGTGTATATTAATTACACTCTTGAATTGGGTATTGTAAATAATTTTCAAGTATATAATCAATTATGGGATAAACTTACTGAACCTAAAGAATTCCATTATGTAATTATTTCGTCAAATACTCATAGAGAATATAATGGTTCTACTGGTTCAACTACTACATATAACAATTATGGATTTACTGCATATTTTGCCGATATTGAAGATGAGGGATTTTTAATACGAGATAATCATAATGTATTTAAAGGGCTTAAAGTAGAATTTATTGCGCAAAAGCCACATGACGTCAGAGTTAATCCAAGAAATTAGGTGGTGTATATAATTGAATACTAGAAAAACATCAACTAAAATAATTTTTAATCTTATAGATGAAACAGCTAAAGAAGATGCAGCATTTGATGCCCTGCATTCACCTGTTCAATCATGGTGCGATTTGGATGCACTTAAAGATGGTGGATATTCAGGCAATTATCTTACGAATGAACACAACTATTCTTTACTTAACGGAACTATTGATGAGATAGATTATATACCACCTGATGTGCCAACTTATGCTTTTGTTTCTAGTTTTACTTCAAATGATTCTTGTACTTTTGATTCTGAGTATTATTTCAGAATAATTTTTGATGACCCACATACTGTTTCTGGGATAACAATTAATTTTGATGGTGATTTTTTGCCTGATAAAATTCGTGTTGTTTATTATAATTCTACATCTAATAATCATATTGTACTCAATTCAAAAGAATTCACTGTAGATGAAAATATATTCTTTTGCGATAGCGGTGGAGTAGTAGAAAACTTTAAAGAAATTAGAATATATTTTTTGTCTACCAAATATCCGAATTCTTTAATAAAAATGAGTAAAATCGTATATGGTGTAAGTTATGAATGGAAAGACGGAGAAAACAAAAAGGCAAGTATAGTAAATGCTGATGTGTTCCAAGAAACAGATATTACCTCTAATACTTTATCAATAGGTACTTGCAGATTTACATTGTATAGTGAAGATGATGATTTTAATATTGATAATCCAAAAAATATTTATTCTGCAATTAAGAAAAATCAAAAAATAGAAGTATATGAAATAATAAAAAACTATGATGATAATTATAATCTCATAGGAGAACCTGAAGAAATATTTATTGGACAATATTACGTTAAAGAATGGAATGCAGATGTGAAACATTCTATAACGTTTAATTGTGTTGATTTGATTGGTATTTTGGATGATATTAAATTCGAAGATCAAATCATTACTTCTACTTATTCTTTTGGTATGGCTATATCAGCCGTTATTGATACTCTTAATATGGGAGATATAATAGAATACCAACCACAATTATATGACATACCATTAAAAGGATTAATGCCATTATGTACGTACAGAGAATTCCTACAAGCTGTTTGCTTTGCAACAGGTACATATGCTACATGTAATAGGCGTAGAAAAATATATATTTATGAGCCACCAACTTCTATCTCATATAATATAGATAATGAAAATAACTTTGGTGTTATATCTTCAAAATTAAATCCTGTTGTTACAGGTGTGCAGTATCCTATCATAAATTATACTAGGAGTGCTAATAAGGAAATATTGTGCGAATTAGAAATGGGAGTTGGTTCTAATCAAACTATTATAATACCTGATAAATTAGTGTTTTGGGGAGTAGGTGCAGACCCAAGCAGGAGTGCCACATCAACTGCACAATTTACTATAACTTCAAATAAATGCCAATATATGTTGCATAAATTCGTGGTAAATGTTACTTCCGCAGGTAAAGTTGTCATAGAAGGATACACATATAACGTACATAAACAATTAAAAATTAAAAAACAAGATATTCCTAATGTTGACGATAACATAATTGATATATCTAATATATCGATATATATGCCAAGTAGTAATTCATATGATGATAATTCTATTCCACGATGGCTTCTTAATTATTATGGAAAAAGAAATTCATGTGAATATGAATTTAGATTAAATAATGAAACTTCAGGTGCATGGTGTATATTTAAAAATATGTATAACGAAGATGTTAAAGCAAATATATTTAATATGTCGATCGATTTGACAGGAGGATTTATAGCAAAAACAAAACTTGCTTTTTGCGAAAATCTATCGAATTTACAAAGTCTGTATGTATGTGGTAATGAACTATTAGGCGGTGAAAATTCAGGAAATAATATTGGTATAATTTAAGTGATAGTAGTATAAATTTATTGTGATTATGTTATAATTATAAATATAAAATACAAATAGAGGTGTATTTATGGCTGTATATAATAAAGGTGACTGGTATGATAGAGTTTCAACTAATCCTACAAGACGTTCGTTAACTGTTTTTTCATCAACAGGTTCAAGTGGATTGGCACAAGGAGATGTTATAACTGCTGATGTTGCAAGAGCAGATACCGATGTTACAACTGAAGGTACTGCATTTAATCATACAAATATGGATGCTTATGAAACTAGAGTACAAAAGATTTTTAATATAGTTCCGTCGTATACATTGTTATATCTTAATAGTTCGCAAAATGGTATGAAATCTGATTTTACTTTAAACGCACCATGTAATAATTACACATATTTGGGGATATATTATGTAGCTCCCGGTGGTCATTTATCAGGTTATACAGAAATAAATGCTTTGGATGATACAGAAATTGTATGTTCTATTTCATATCCGAATGGTGATCATACAGCATGGTTTGTACGTTCAGCATACCTAACTATACCTGATTATCGGCATGTTCATTTTAGTAGGAATGCATTTTTGACTATAAAAACAGACGGAAGCCATAATACAATTTCTACCAGTTCCAGCGAAACAATAGGAATAAAACGTATTATGGGAATAAAAGCTACAGGATTAACTCCAGCTCAGCAAGAGAATCAGGATATACGTCAATAAAAAGAGAGGTGATCTGAATGTTAAAAAAATCAGTAGGTTTAGTTTCGTCTATTTCTCAAAGTATTGAACCGAGTGATTTGGGTTCGGCTGCATATAAAGACACCGGTACAAGTTCAGGTCAAATACCTGTTCTTGATTCTAATGGTAAATTAAACACAAGTACTATTCCTGCTGTTGCTATTACTGATGTTTTTACTGCTAGTAGTCAGCAAGAAATGCTTGCATTATCAGCTGAAAAAGGTGATATATGCATTCGTTCTGATGAAAATAAAACTTATTTGTTAATGGATTCTCCTGCAAGTACTTTGTCTAATTGGGTTCAGATATCTAATACAACATCTGTTATTTCTGTAAATACTAAAACAGGTACAGTAACTCTTGATGCTGATGATGTGGGTGCTGTATCTAAAAATAATGCAATTACAGGCGATACTAAATGTAAGATAACTTATGATTCAAAAGGTCTTGTTACTTCAGGAGCTAATTTGCAGGCTTCTGATATACCTGATTTAAGTGCTACATATATGACAAAGAATGCAGCAATTACAGGAAACACAAAATGTAAAATAACTTACGATAATAATGGTCTTGTAACTGCAGGTTCCGATTTACAGGCTTCTGATATTCCTGATTTGAGTACTTCTTACGTTTCTAAAAATAATGCAATAACAAGCGCAACAAAATGCAAAATTACATATGATACAAAAGGTTTAGTAACTGCAGGAGCTGACTTGCAGGCTTCTGATATACCTGATATTAGTGCAACGTATCTTACTAAGAATGCTTCTATAACAGGTGATACAAAGTGTAAGATTACTTATGATAGTAATGGTCTTGTTACAGCAGGTTCTGATTTACAATCCTCTGATATTCCTGATTTGAGTTCGAGTTATGTTTCAAAAAATGCTGCCATTACAGGAAACACAAAATGCAAAATAACTTATGATTCAAAAGGATTGGTGACAGCAGGTTCTGATTTACAAGCGTCAGATATCCCTGATTTAAGTTCTAACTATGTAACAAATAATACAGCTATTACAGGAGCTACTAAATGCAAAATAACTTATGATAGCAAAGGATTAGTAACTGCAGGAGATAATTTAGCTGCTTCTGATTTACCTTCACATACTCATAGTTTTTCTGATTTGTCGTCAGGTACTGTGCCTCTTGCTAATGGTGGTACAGGTGCTACTACATCAGCAGATGCTATGGTAAATTTAGGTTTTATTAATAATCAAGAAGCATCATTCAATTCAGCTGATGAAGCTACTTATATCAGTGATGTCCAAAATTATTTTGAAACTAATAATACAAAATATGTTCCATATGTATTTAATGCAGAGTGGTCTAATAATGGCTATGGTGTGGCTGCAGGCGTTAGGTCTAAAGATAATTTCTCAGAAACATTGTTGTTATTTAATCAAAGAACAGGATTAAAATTATATCAAAAAAATACTAGTACATGGCGTGATTATTCGCCTAATGGAACTATTATTTATGATAATGCTAGTGGTATACAAGGTACTGTTACTTTTGATACCGGGTTCACAGCTGAAGATTTTAGATATTTACAAATATATTATTTTGTCAAAGCTGATACCAGTTTATGGCTTAGACGTTCTGTTAAATCTTATTCTAGTACAGGAACTAATATTAATATGACAGCTATGTATTATGATGGAAGTAAATATCACTGCTATACAAGAAGTGTTACAATAAATAGTTCGTCTCTTACTCTGACTTCTAATACTCGAGGACATATTGTATCTACCACAAATGCTACTGCGGTAGGAACAGGAGATGAAATTTATATTACACGAGTTGTTGGCTATAAATATTAAAGGAGTGATTTGATGAAAGGAAAACAATTTACACTAGTTGCACCATTATCTTCTACTGCTGAAATAGGCAATCTTGGAACCGCTGCTTATAAGAATGCAGGAAATAATGTTGGTAATGTGCCTGTAATTATGCCTGATGGAAAATTAGATAGTTCAATATTACCATCATTGCAAGTAACTGATGTTTTTACTGCAGACAGTGAAGAAGCAATGCTAGCTCTTGAAGCAGATGAAGGTGATATATGTATACGTACAGATGAAAATAAAACATATATCTTAACTGCTGAACCTGCCTCGACTCTTTCTAACTGGACTGAAATTACTATTGCAGGGTCTGTTGAGTCGGTAAATAATAAAACAGGTGTTGTTAATCTTGATGCAGATGATGTAGGTGCTGTTGCTTCAAATGAAGAAATAACAGGTGATACAAAATGCAAAATTACTTATGACAGTAAGGGCTTAGTTACAGCAGGTGCTGATTTACAAGCTTCTGATTTGCCTGCTCATGAACATTCTGCCGCTGATATTACTTCCGGAGTTTTAGCTGTTGCAAATGGCGGAACAGGAGCTAATAATGCAGCTAGTGCAAGAACTAATCTCGATGTATATTCAAAAGCAGAAACAGATGCTTTAATTCCGACGGATTTATCACAACTTTCTAATACTACAACTAATTTTGTAAATAATACGCAATTACAACAAGCTATAAGCAATTTAGGGAATGTGTTCACAATTAAAGGTAGTGTTACTAATTTAGTTGATTTACCAGAAACTGGTAATGAGTTGGGAGATGTTTATTATGTAACTGCTGAAGAAACAACATATGTATGGATGACTGATGGTGTTACACCTCAATGGGAAGAACTGGGAACAAATATTGATACTTCTGATTGTGTTAAAAAAGCTGAATTATTAAGTTCTACAGGCAGTGCAACTGATAACACTATGACACAGTTGGCAATTACAAATGCACTTAATAATAAGGCGAACTCCTCTGATATACCAACGCAACTCACTGATTTAACCGGTGTATTACCTGTTCCACAGGGTGGTACCGGTAAAACAGCATTCAATAGCGGAAGCTTTATTATGGGAAATGGCACAGATGGGTTTACTTCTCTTGCAAAAGTCCCAATAAGTAAGGGTGGCACAAACGGTACAACTGTTACAGAAGCAAGAACTAATTTGGCTGTATATACTAAAGAAAACATTTATCATAATGCTAGCGGTACATCAGGAACAATAACTCTTAGTCAAAGCGCAAATAATTATAAATGGATTGAAATTGTCTATGCTTGGAGTAATATATTCCAATATTTAAATTTAATTCCAAATACAAGTGGTTCTAAGACAGCAAACTTGTTTTTAAATTACACAACAGATAGTGGTAACCAATATATTTCAAGAAGTGCGTTCATATATTTAAATAATAAGACTATTACTTGGTCTAGAAACAGATCTTGGCTTGTTAATGTTGGTGGTAGCAATTATACAAATAATGATAAAATACTTATTTTTAGTGTTTATGGGTTTAAAAGTTAATTAAATTAGGAGGAATATGAAATGGCTTTAATTAAAGAAATAGTTTTAGATAATGGTATTACTGTAAATTATCATAGGATCGTAAGTATAAATAATATTATTAATCAATCAAGTATTATAGAGGTAGCAAGTTATACTAGCAAAGCTAAAAGAGAAGAAGAACAAAATGCTCTTAAAAACGCTCAAGCAATGAATGTATATATTGATTCAGATTATAAAGAAATTCCGTATGATGAAAAAATCAATGTTGAAAGTGCTTATGCGTATATTAAAACTCTTGATAAATTTAAAAATTCTAAAGATGATTAGGAGGAATAATTTATGGCTAAGAAAATCTATTTAAGCCCTAGTATGCAGAATCACAACATGTATGCATATGGTGGCACAAATGAAATGGAGCAGTGTAATAAAATTGCAGAACATTGCGGTAATTATTTACGCAAACATGGTTTTGATGTTAAGATAGCTCCTAAAGGTCAGGCAATGCAAAAAAGTATTCTTGAAAGTAATTCTTGGAATCCTGATTTGCATATTCCTATTCATACTAATGCTCTTAATGGCTCTGCCAATGGAACGCTAGTTATGATTTATTCTAATGATAAAAAGAATTTGCAACCTGCACAGTGTATATATAAACACGTATTTGATGTAACTCCTGGAACTACTAAACGAGCAATTCAAGCAAGAACAGACCTTGCAGAACTTAGAGATACAAAATCAACTGCTGTATATGTTGAATGCGAATTTCATGATAATCTTGCTATTGCTAAATGGATTATTGAAAATACGCAAGTTATAGGAGAAGCTATTGCAAAAGGTGTTTGCGAATATTATGGTGTGAATACTTCAAATGTTTCTAATAATGATAATTTATATCGTGTTCAAGTTGGAGCATATAAAAACAAATCTAATGCAGAAAAAATGATTAATAAATTAAAAGATTTAGGTATTGTAGATGCCTATATAAATAAATAAGGAGGAATAAATATGGTTCCGTTAAAAGCTTATCATGCTTCTATAAGTGCTAATACTCCATATACATTTGATATGGACGTTGAATGCTCATCTTTTCTTATTAAAAACATGGGCACAGACCCTGTACAAGTTAGTTATGGCGATGTAATTGATAATGATGCTTATGTACTTATAATGCCAAAAACAGCAGAAGTTTTATTTGCTACAGCTACAAGTAAGCCTGAATCTGAAACTAATCAAATAACTGTACTATCTGTCGGTAACTGCGATATAGAATTAAGGCTGTTAGAGTATTAATATGGAAGAAAATAAAACTTATCTTGCACCTATATTTATGGCTGTGTTTGTAGAAGGCATTACTACGTATATTAAAAGCGTTGCTACTGATAATTCCTTTACAATAGGTATGGCACTAAGTATAATTATTAGTATAATTATAGCAATATGCTATGATATTGATATTCCAAAACAAATGGGAATATTAGGAAAAATAGCATATGTTGGCAATATAATATCAGGCATACTTATAGCAAGGGGAAGCAATTATCTATATGACTTCATTACAAGATTTATGTAATCAAGAAAACAAAGAAGAATTTAAACTTCAAACCATATCATTAATAGCACATGAAAATATTTGCACAAGATTATCTAAGATAATAAAAAATCTCATATGTATTATCTTTGTGTTGATAGGCACAATAGTTGGAATTGTTGCCGGAATAATATACACGATTAATCAATATAATTTAGAACAACATCAAGAAGAACAAGTCAGTATAAATAGTGACTTGGCAAATAATAGTGGTAAAAATCTAATTTGTGGAGGCAATTATTATGGCGAAAGTAGTAATAGTAAAACGGAGAACGACCGTTAAAAAATTAGTTCATAGAAGCACAAACAAAAGTAAAAAATAATTATGTATGAAAAAGGACGCACTTGAAAAGAAACGTAAAATAAAAAACATAAAGAGTGCCAAAGAATATAGAGAATATAGAGATTCTTTAAATCTTACAGATGAGCAAGTAGTGTTATTCGATAGTGTGTTTTTACATGGTTACGATTACTCATATATAGCAGATTGTGTTGTAGACTGTTCTGTTAATGCAATAAAATATAAAATGAAAAAACTCCTTGATAAATTATAATCGGAATAATAGTATTTTATCGGAACGATACAATGCCTATTATCGGAATAATAGTTCACTTTAATTGTACTTATTTTGTACTTTTGAAGTGAACTATTTATTTATAATTTAAGTAAATAAATTATGTTAGGTGGTATTGCATGTATAATCAACCATTCAATAATTATTATCAGCAGCCGGCATATATGCCAACCCAAAATTATCAGAATTATTTTAAAAACCAAATGCCGACAAACGATAACAAACAACAGCAAAACTCAATAAACCTTATTTATGTTAATGGGTATGACTCTGCAAAAGATGTTATTTTGCAACCAAACCAAAGAGCTTGGATTATGAATACTAATGCTAATGAATTCTATATCAAAACTTCTGACAGTATGGGAGTAAGTACTCTGGATTGCTATGAGTTCAAGAAAATAGACCCAAAAGCAAGAGAAAATGATTTGATAAATAAAAATGTTGATTATATAAAAAGAGACGAATTTGATGCGTTAAAGGGCAAAATAGAAGCTATTGAAAAAAGTATAAATACAAAACCTAAAACATTAAAGAAAGTAGATGATTAATATGACTAATGAACTTGCAAACATGTTATCTAAAAGCAGTGCTCCAATAAATAATCTTGCAAATGTAATGGCAATGATGAGAGGAATTAAAAATCCTAATGAAATGATTATGAATATAGCTAAAAACAATCCTCAGGCAAATATGTTATTAAAAACATTAAAAAGTGGTGGAAATCCAAAAGATATGTTCTATGCAATAGCTAAAGAAAAAGGTGTAAATGCAGATGAAATCTTAGAAATGGCAAAGACTTTATCAAATGGTAATAACTCATAACGGCGCCGATGAGATATTATAAATAATTATTTGGAGGAATTAAGTATGGATAATGGAAGTGCAGCAATGAGTCCTGCTGATATTGCAGCTTTAACAGGTAGCGGTAACAGCGGATTTGGAGGAAACTCTATGTGGATTTTCGCAATACTTATTTTATTTATGTTTGGTGGAACTGGATTTGGTTTTGGTAACAGAGGTTATCAGCCACAATATGCAACTCAACAAGATGTTCAGTATACAAGCCAATTTGGACAGTTGCTAGATGGTAATAGGGATATTGTAAGCAATATTACTTCAGGAACTGCGCAAGCAGTAGCTGCTACAAACCAAGCTAAATATGACAATATAAATGTCATGAAAGATGTTCAGATGGCTTTAGCCGGTCAGATAGCTGATGTAAAATCAATGGAACAAAACATTCTTGGCAATCAGAACGAGTGCTGCTGTAGCACCAAGATGCTTATAGCTGAAACAGGAGCAGGAATAAATGCAAACATAGCACAGAACAGATACGAAAATGCTATGAATACTGCAAGTATTAATGCTAATACGACAGCTCAAACACAAAAAATCATTGATGCAATTACAGGAAACAGAATTGCAGATATGCAAAATCAAATTAATCAGTTGCAATTACAATCATCGCTTTGCGGAGTAGTTCGCTATCCTAATGCAACAACCTATAATGCAGGTATGTCCCCATTCTGCGGTGGTTGTGGCTGTAACTAACAAATAATTGCGTATATCTACGCTTATCAAAAAGAGATGGCGTAAACCATCTCTTTAAATATATAAGGAGGAATAATAATGGCTTGCGGAAATAATTTGAAACAATGTAATTATAAATCTATAGAAAGATGTTTTAATACATCAGCTCAGCCTTTTGTGGCTACAGGAACTACTCTTAATCTTTTAGGTGCTAAGGCTACTGATACAGGTGTATCAATATGTACTAACGCAAATAACTTTTCCATAAATTGTAAAGGTACATATCATATTTGCGCAGATGTTACTGCTGAACCGACAGGCGCAGGAGATTTAACTATACAGCTGTATAGAAACGGAGTGTCACTACCATGTGCATTATGTACTGAAACTGTAGCTTCGGGAGATACATATACTCTCCATACTGAAACAGATTTGTATTTAAAACCTGATGATGAGATTAGCTTAAATATAAGCGGTGTCGCAGGTTCTGCAACATGGGTAGGGGCTTCATGCGTTAAATGGGCATAAATGAATCAGAACAATTAGGAATACTTGATATTATTTCTGTAGTTAATTTCTTTATCAGTATTAGAAACTTAAATGAGAACATGCAACAAGGCAGTGTTCAAGAAGTACTTAGAAAACAAACCGCTGACATACACAAACATTTAAATAATCAAGATAAAAGAATTACTGAAATAATTGAAAGATTGGAGAGATTAGAAAATGCAAATAAAAGATATATACAGCAAAATAATTGAACACCAAATTGAAGGTATTATGCTACACGAGCAAGCCTCTAAAATGCTTGATTTCTTAGGTTTTAGAGGTCTTAAAAGATGGCAAGAATACAGATATATCTGTGAAGGAATGGAAATGCGTAGCACTAACAGATATGTAATTAATCATCATAATATGATGGTATCTGAAGGAAAACCAACTGATCCTGAACTTATTCCAATGTCATGGTACAGCTACACAAGATATGAAGTAGATTCAAGAACCAAACAGGCTGCTTTAAAAGATTTCTTTGAAAAACTTAAGTCATGGGAAATGGAAACCAAAAAATTATATTCGGATTTATATAAAGACGCTTGCAATGAAGGATATATAGCCGATGCACTCAAAATAAAATCACTTATCGAACACGTAGATAAAGAACTTAAATGTGTCGAAAGAAAATATCTTGAGTATAAGACTGTTGAATTTGATTTACCATATATCATGTTTGAACAATGTGATATGCATGACAAATATAAACGCAAAGAAAAAGAAATTGGAATTGATATAAATTAATTAATATGATATAATTAATTTTGAAATTAAATAGTAGTAATCATTATTACTCAAAAAGCTACCGCCAAAATGGCGATAGCTTTTTTATTATATAGATTTACATACCTAAAACACCTAAAAGGTAGTATCAAAAACATTTGATATTGACACAAAAAACAAGGCATAGTATAATTGAGATATTATTTGGTATCAAAAAGCTGGTGTCAAAATCAATTAAGAAAATGGAGAAAATTTAGTATGAAATATGGATATGCAAGAGTGAGTACAAAACATCAATCACTTGATGTGCAAACAGATAAATTAAAAGAACAAGGTTGTGAAATAATTTATCAAGAAAAATTTACCGGTACTAAATGTGATAGACCTGAACTTAATAAGCTGATTGAAAAAATAAAAGCAGGTGATACTTTAGTAGTATGCAAATTAGATAGACTGGCAAGAAATGTCAAAGAAGGAATAGAGCTTGTAGAATTGTTATTTAAGAAAAACGTAAAAGTAGATGTACTTAATTTAGGATTACTTGAAAATACTACTATAGGTAGATTTTATTTACAGCTTTTATTGGCTGTTGCAGAAATGGAACGAAACATGATTGTTGAACGTGTCGTTGAAGGATTAGAGAACGCAAGGAAAAGAGATGATTTTACTTGTGGCAGACCTAAAAAGTTTTCTAGAGAACATATTGATTTTGCATTGAATCTAAAAAAGGATTATACATTTAAAGAGATAGCAAGAAAAACAGGTATAAGTATTGCTACATTGAAAAGAGCATCACGAGCACAAAAAATAAAAGAATTAAAGAAAGAGAACATTATTTAAAATGTTCTCTACTTTATTTACAAAAAATGGAAATTAATTTCTATTTGCTTTTTAATTGAGGTTGTATATTATTATATATGACATTAGATATGCTATCGATTACCACCCCGAGACTTTGTGCGATCATCAACGAAGTTATGTTAGAAAGTATATTACCTCTTTCAACAAGCATGTCTGATGTCATTTCTTTTTTTCTAATCATTTTAGGATATCCAAACTTTATAGACACTGCTTTATCAGCTATAGTATTAGCCTTCATATACATTTTAGGTGTTATATTGGATATACTTGATTTCATTTTATCCATTTCTGTTTTTTGGATTGCTTTATCAGAACTTCGAACTTCTTTGTATCTAATAGTGTTTTTATCATAAAGAAGGAATTCCATTCTATTAAATGCTTTAATGTATTCTTCTTTAAACTTAGATGCTTTCTTTCCGGTATATCCCATAACCAAAAAAGTAAACCCATCTTTTGTCATTGTAAAATAAATATTATCTTTTTCTGTGTGTTTGAAAAAATTTTCATTTCTGAATGTTTCTGAACAATCAAGATTTTCAATTTCACTAATAACTTCCAAGTGTTCTTTTTTAAAGTATTTTGCAACCTTCGTACTTGTTGTAACTGCTTTATTGCTTTTTAGTTCGACTAGATTAAACATTGCTTTCACCTTTAACAACTATTTACTGGTAATTAATTGTACCATAATTAAATGTTTTGTGCAATGTAACAGTTGTTGCAAAATAGAATTAAATGATTTATAATTATTGATGTTCAATATTATTTTTCTAAAAAAGAGTAGCTTAACTGCTACTCTTTTATTTTTAGAATTTATTATCTTGCATATATATTCTTGCAAGTACTGCATATCCGGCAATATCTAAGAAAGTATCTTCAATAGATTCATTAGGGTCATTGCAAGGATCTTTTAATATAAGCAGTTGTTTAAGTCTGTTGAGCTTGTCTTGTATTCTAAGTAATAGAACTGCTTTTCCGTACTCATCAACAGTTTTTGTAAAACTATCTCCGTACTTATGATTTTTTTCTTTAAGTATTCTTGCTAATTCGGTGCATGTTTCATTAATCTTTTCTTCTTTCATTGTTTTTCTCCTTTATTTGTTTGTAAACTGTTTCTATTATTCTCTCAGCATACGCTTCTTCGTGTGGGTCATTATTTGCTGTCATATGTCCAGCATAACATAAATCAAAAACACAAGCGTTGTTTACCACCATCTCCTGTAATTCTTTTGGCGATAGCTTTAAAAAAGGTTCATTTTCTTCTTTGATAAATTCTAATAATTGTACTCCAAAAAGCCAAAGCCTTTTTAAATCGTTAAGTTTTTTATTTGTCATATAGTAATTCCTCTTCAAATAATCTGTCGGTTTTTCTTTTTTTATCCATTATTTATTTTCCTTTATGTTAAGCAAAATCAATATCAATATCAATTCGTGCAGGTTCTTCATACACTTCAAGCGTGAATGGGTTACGTTTTCTGTCATACTTACATCTATTCATAATTGTTATTAATCTATTAGCATGTAATTCCTCAATCAAATCTTTAATTATTTCAATATCATCAATTGCACTACCAAACTTAGTAAAAATGTGAAAGCATTCAACTGATACTTTATGTTTAATATAAGAGTAAAGTATTCTTGCCGGAACAGATATACTAAAATATTCTATTTCATTTGCTATTATAGGAGTTACAAAAGTATAGTATCTGTCGTTGTTTTCAAAAAAAATATCTATTTCTCTTTTCTTATGTTCCATTTTTTCCATCCTTTTTTAAAACGTGTTGTGCAACATATACTGCGCTTTCAATTGCCTTATTAAGTTCATCTGTAGTCATAATAACAAATGTTCTGGTCTCATCATATCTGACATATATAGTTTCTTTATGTGATTCGTTAGTTGCATAACGAAGATAACCTCTGATATTATCTTCAAAATTATCAATATCTGTAATTATCATTATTCGTCTCTCCCAGACTTGATTTTATCAATTTCTTCTCCTAAATGGTTGCATGTAGTTTCCATTGCTTCCCATAGTATTTTGTTTTCTAACTCTGCACTTTTTTGAATTTCATCAATGCTTCCCCAGAGTTGCTTGATTTTCAACTCAAGTCCTCCAATATAATTCTTCAAGTAGATGTATTTTAAAATCAAAAAAACATCTAATAAAGATAACGATATTAAGATTATTATTTGTATTGCAATCATTACTTACCTTTCCTCGTCATTATGAAAAATTTTATGAATTCTATTAATAACAATTTTTTCCTTTATCTTTTTGTAAATTTTAATTACGATTAATGTCGCTATCAAAGTTATAGTAGATACACAAACAATAGCAAGCATGTGCCTTGTATATAAAGTAATTAATTCTAACATTGTTTATTTACCTCTTTTCGTGATATGGATTTTATATCACAGATTTTTGCTTATTTTCGTGATATAAATCTTTCAAGCATAAATGGCAACTGTTATCGCCTATCGCTTTCTCTATTTTGTCATATTTAAGTTTTTTAGTAGCTATACAAATATCGAAATAATATATTTTTTGGCAATCTATATAATCAGCAATTATAATATCTCCGTGTAATTTTTTAGCCGTTATTTCTTCGCACTTTATAACATCAAAATATATAAGCTCACCATATACCCCTTTTGCACGTAGCTCTCTACCAAAAAGAGAACATTCTACATATATATTTCCATCAGAGAACACATCGGAATGATTATCATTTTCGTCAAACAAATCCGCAACAAAACAGCCTATTTGAATATCGTCAGGAAAATAATATGAATTACTTCTTTCATCATAGAATTCTTCTAAATCTTCATAATCATAAATAGTTATCATATTATACCGTCCTTGTTGAACTTATATCATCTTCGTTAAACTCTTCCCAAAATTTATCGTATTCTTCATCACTAAAATTGTTTTCTGCTATATATTTACCTAATGCATTCAGACAATTTACTGAATACAATTCAGTTATCCATGATTCATGTTTATATTTTTCCAATAATATATTCATAAATTCAATTTTTGTCATTACTTTATTCATCCTTACCTATCTGATTAGCCATTATTACAAATTCCAAATATAATAAATCATCAAGTTTAGCTTTTGCATCAATATATTTGCTATATTCAGCAGGATATTTTTCTCTTAATTTTAGTTCTGCTTGATGACCTTCCACAGAAAACGGAAGTGTTTTATATGTATAAAATAAAGTAGCATCTTTTTCAGATAATTCTTTTTCTGCAAGTGCAAGTATTCTTTGCATATGATATATTTGTTTATCTATATCGCTATTATTCATAGCATAAATAGATACTCCTGCACATGATATAAATACACACATTAATGTTCCAAATATAAATTTAGCAATTTTTTTAATCATAAAATCTCCTTTAGTTATTAATATCTCTAATATATTCCATTAGTTCAGAATCGCTAATATCCAAAGCTTTCTGAACAGATTCCCAAAAGTCATTACTGCCTATTGCTTTTTTATGTAGTATAGCAGATATATGTGCTCTTGAATATCCTATTTCTTCAGCGAATTTTGTAATCATGCCATATTTACTTTTTATTTTAAATTTAAGTTTTTTCCTCATAGCTTTCCCTCTCATATATCTGCTCAAATATTTCTTTTTTTACAGGATATAATTCTCCAAAAGTACCACGTACAATATAATCGCCTGTATGAGCAAACATATCGCCTTCTAATGTTTTTATTTTATATAATGATGTCATTTTTTCCGGGTCATATGTAACATATTTAACACCAATTTTTTCCAGTTCGCTTTTATTTTTCATTGATACGTCATCAATTTTAAGTGCATGAACTATAGTTGGTTTATGTATATATTTTTCCATTGTTTTCTCCTAAGCATACACATACTCCGGATTTTTTAGGGGTATATATATCTGTACAAATAATTTTTTCAACTGCGATACACGCATAATTAAATTTTATTTTTTTTGCTTTAATTCTTTTTGCAATTATATCAGATGTTGTAATTGAGTCGGATTCTATAGTTTCAGCATTTATATTTCGTGCAATTATTTCTTTTGATTTTATAAAATCTCTTGAGTACAATGAAACACATTTTAATTTATTAGTAATTGAAGTTCTAATATTTAAATGGTCTCCATATATACTCATTGCTTTGATATTATTTGCAAATATATTTTGAGCAAATATATTTGCATGTGATACTATATCTATTTTCGGAGTACTGATATTGAAATGTAGCCAAACATCATCTCTAAAAATATATTTTTTAAAATCATGATAATAGTAGGGTTCAAGTTGATAAATGCTTCTAAATTCAAGCATGCATATCTCACTACCTTTTATAATTTAGTAATTGTTATTTCGGTGCGAGGTATTTCTTTATCGTATAGCACTTTAGAGCCATCCATACTTGCAACAATATTAGAGTTATCATCTTTGATAACTTTATATTTAACTAATATGTCACATGTGGCAGCTTGCAAATTACTTAAATCCACTCTGCGTTTAGTTGGCATATAGTATATCATTTGTAAATTTATCGGATAGTCTATATTTAAATTTTTAAACTTACCAACAAACAAACCACAATCTTTTTCAAAACTTAAATATCTTTTGCTTTGTATAATAATTGGTCGTCCATGCACATTCACTATTTGCTGATGATTTTTTTTAGTTATCGGAGCAAGAGGTATTGTGAAATTACAAATCTGTTTCATCTCTTGCCATCTTTATAAGTTCATATAATGCTATGCCTATAAGGTTAAATGTATATATACACCATACAAGGCATGCAAGTCTCGGAGCTAGTGAAGTGACAAGTAAGACATTACAAAAAGCAATAAAATGAATTAAAGCTAAAATGGTAGATCACCGTCCTCTTTAAATTTATCTTGAGTATAATTTTCATTTTTTTTCTTATATGTATTTTTGGGTGGTACGTTTGATATTGAATTTACAGTTTCATTTTCATTTTCGTTATTTTGTGTAGCGTTTTTATGACCGGAGAAATGACAATTTTCTACCACTAATTCAGTAATATATTTTTTGGTTCCTGTATCATCCTCATAACTTCTTGATATTAATCTTCCTTCTACTACTATTTGAGAACCCTTCATAAAATATTTAGATATAAATTCAGCAGTATATCCCCAAGCAACACAGTTTACAAACAACTCACTTTTAACTTCTTTGTATGTTTCGCTCCAAGCGAGTCTAAAAGATGTAACAGATTTGCCTGATTGAGTTTGTTTAATCTCCGGCGTAGTAACAAAATTTCCTTGTATTATCATTTTATTTAACATAATATTTACCTCTTTATATATTTAAAAAATATTTATCAAAATACTGTTTACCTAAAATATCTAAACATACCTTATCCATATGTTCGAAAAATGCTTCGTCTGTTGCACTGTCTGCAATAAGCTTGTATATACAGTCGAATACTTTTCCGAGACGTTGTCTGCCAATTCCTAAAGTTTCATTGCATGCAACTGTAGTAATTTTTAGTAAATTGCTTGTAATAATAAGTTTCATCCTATCAGTTTCTTCTTGTATGTATTTAGCTTCATATTTGTTTAATGCTTGCTTTAATTTTTTTCTTTCCGATGGTGATAAATTATTAATTATTCTACAGTTACATTTCATTACACAATACCTCTTTATAAATAAATTTGGTTTGTATTCTGCTCTCCGTCCATATATTCATATTCATCAGTATCATTATCATCAGTTATTATATCAGTATATAATTGGGAATTGTTTGTTTTAATACCTGACTTTATATTATTTGATAATACAAATATATTATATGCATTTGCTTTGCCATGAGTATGTATAAATGCTATTTCTATAACACTTGCAAACATCCAAAGCAACATAAAATGAGAAATTGCAGATATTATTGATACAGATATATTAAATATTTTTCTAAGCGTGTTTTTCATTTTTATCATCCTTTTAGTGTAGTGTTTTTAATCCATTTTTATTAAATCGTTTGGAGTACAATTAAGTGCCTTACATAATTTTTCGATTGTAGCCAGTGTAACACATGGTCGCTTATTGTTAGCCAATGCATGCACAGCGTTATATGGGATACCCGACATTTTAGAAAATTGCAGTAGTGTCATGCATTTACTGTATATCAGGTTTTTAAGGTTAAGGTGCATTAATTATCAGCCCCCTTTATGAGTGTATTTAAATGACTGATTAAATCAGTAGCTTCAGCTTCATCAATGCTCTTTAAATTTTTACCTACTCTTTTCGTAAGATATTCAGTTATTTCCTTTAATGATTTTCCAGAAACTTCTGAATATTTTGTTGTGAGATTGTTAAGTACTTGCCTTTTTGATTTTAGTGCCATTTCAGATTCGGAAGATTTGCCTTGAATTGCATCAAAATAATCATGCTCAACTATTTCAAATGCGTTTAAGTATAGATAACGTCTTGAGTATGTTTGACAACCACCAAGATTTTGCACTTCGTTTGCACCTTTCAAACTAAGCGTTGCCATAGGAATTGTAAACTCAATTTTCTCATCAACTTTTTCAGAATTTAAAATTGTGAGTTTTGCAATTTCTCTGTCGAATGTTATGAAACTGCATGTTTTGTGTTTTTCCTGTAGCTGATTAATGTGAGGGAGAATATCCGATAATTCAAAATAATCGTACCCTGCAAATTTGTTTCTGCCTGATTTGTGGATTTTCTTTTTTTGTAGCTCAACCCTCATGCTTTGTAGTTTTTCATAGATGTTCATTTTTACCTCTTTCTTTCTATTCAACACTTTTCACTATTTTATCAACATTAATATACGTTTAATATACATTACCCATATATCACATATTGACTGAAAAATGCCTTGCTTTATTAAGCATATCATTATTATATCATCGTTGTAATAACTTGTCAATATAAAATATAAAAAATATTACAATATCATCATAAAAAGAAAAGCAAAAAATATATACATGATGCACAGATATTTTCGAAAAAAATATAATTGTAAAAATAATATCTATTATTTACAATAGAGTGTACGTGCAAGCAACTATAAATATATTTATTTTATATTTAATTATTAAGGGGTGTAATGAAGTGTTAAAGACGTGTAAATCCTATGAATGCAAATACTTTTACGAAAAAATAATAGACAGAAAGAAAAAGTTATTTGTAGAAAAATCTTTATGCAACAAATTTGTATCAAATGGAACCAGTCCAAAATGTTATGTAGACAAAAAAGGTGAGTACTATAATTTGATTGCAGTATATGATGGAAAAAAATGGGAACATCCTGTGAGGTTCATTGAGAATAAGGTGGGAGATGAGGAAGAGTGCGTGGAAGAAAAGGAATAATCGAAGTAATGACTGTTGAAAAATTTGTTGAAATGTATACTTCAGGAATGACTTTTTCTGAAATAGCTGAACAAATTGGTGCAACAGAAGTGTGTGTCAAAGATTTTTTTCTCGAACACTTTTTGGGATTTGAAAGATTTAAATTAAAAAAGGAACGACTTAAAAAGCTAAATGGCGGTGATATAGAATGATATGGACTATATTATCGTGGATTATGTCAGCAGTTGCATTGTTTGGAACAATTTTAAATGCTGAACGTAACATATATGGGTTTTTATTTTGGTTAGTATCTAATTTATATATGACAATACGCTTTGCATATATCGGTGAATATGCTCAATCAGTATTATTTTTAATATATTTTATGCTTGCATTACATGGAATATCAGCGTGGAAACGGAAAGCACAAAAAGAAAAATAAAAATACCCGGTACGTCCGAATGGTTAACGTGCCGGGTATAACTCTAAAGTGCTGTGTTATTATAACATATACATACATAAAAATCAAGAGGGTGTATAAATATGTCTGATTTGATATTTACAGAACGACAGAAAGAAACAATTAGAGTTTTAAAAAATAATGCATTCAAGCGTATAAATATATTTTATGGTTCTGTACGTGCAGGAAAAACATTTATATCTTTGATTGTTTGGGCATTTTGGGTAGCCCAGAAGTCACCTATGTATAGATATTTAATGTGCGCCAAGACATTAAAATCTTTAGAACAAAACTGTTTAGAACCATTAGTTGAAATATTAGGTGATGATTATTTTAGTTATAGCATTAATACAAAACGTGGCGAACTGTTTGGACGTAAAATATACCTAGAGGGCGGAAACGATAGCACAAGCGAACAGAAAATAAGGGGCATGACATTGCAAGGAGCATACATGGATGAGATAACTCTTATTGATGAGGGCTTTTTCAAAATGCTGTTATCTAGATTATCTGTAAAGGATGCAAAATTTTTTGGTACAACAAACCCAGATAGCCCAAACCATTGGCTTAAAACTGATTTTTTGGATCGTGCTTCGGACTTAGATATACATGTAGAAAAATATGTTATTGATGATAACACTACACTAAACAAAGATTTTGTCGAGAGCCTGAAAAAAGAGTATTCCGGAGTGTATTATGACAGATTTATATTAGGAAACTTTGTGAGAGCTGAGGGATTAGTATTTCCAAAATTTGCCAACGATACATATAAATATTTAATTGAACCGCAGTTAGCAGTTGCAAGGATAGCTGAAAATCCCGAGTACATGATTGTAATAGGGGTAGACTTCGGGGGAAATAAATCAAAGACGTGTTTTGTTGCGAGTGCAATTTCCAGAGATTACCATAATATAATTGTGCTTCGAGATTTCGTTGTGCATTCAGACGCAGGATATAACACAGAAAAAATCAAAAGTGAAGTTGATTTGTCACGTGGAGCATTTGAAATAGATACCACCAAAATATGTGTAGACTTATTTAATTTCGAACGAGAAATAATAAACACATATGGAGCGGTCAATTATATATTTTGTGATTCCGCTTCGCCTACCATGATTAACTCTTTGAGGGCGTATTTTCGAGACAATGGAGCGAGATATAATAACATACTACCGGTGACAAAAAATCCTGTTGCAGATCGCCCTAAGACAATAGACAGACTACTCAACACCGAGCGTTTAAAAATTGTTTCAGATTGTGATGCTCTGATAACCGCCCTTAAAGATTTGGTGTGGGATAAGACAAAGGAAAATATTCCTGAAGATTTAAACGTGCATAATGTAAATGATATATATGATGCTTTTTGTTATTCATGGCTTGAATTTACTACTAGAATTGACAATAGTATTTAAATCAATTTAAATAGCCCAAATTTCAATTTTTATTTATAAGTATGTAATTATACTATTTTAAGTTAAAACACAAAAAAAACATGCAATAAAATCGACATAAGATATATTATATGTTCCATCCTGACAAATAATCTTCATAATTGTTGGATATATTTTTTTCAAATTGATCTAAGTCATAAGAGCTATAATTATCTGTTGAATTATTATTACGATTTAATTGGTGCTGTTGTTGGTTTATTGGAAAAACATCATTGTACCCACGAGCAATAGACATATCTAAAATTTCAATAGCTTTGTCTCTGTCACCGCCAGAAAATTTTTCAACTCTGTCAAGTATTACTTTAAGTACTTCTTTTGTTATTGGTTTGCCTTTTATTTTTTTGTTTTTAAATATTGCATTTAATCGTGTAGATATTTCTTTATCTTCCATGTTGTTTATTTTTTCAAATGTTATTTGTTCTTCAATTGTTGCAAAATTTTCTTTTTCATTGTTGTTTTCAGAAAAATAATTAGTATTATATTCTTTAGTATTATATTCTTTAGTATTATATTGTGGTTGTATTTCCAAGTTGGGATTATCCAAGTTGTGATTTTCCAAACGTGGATTTTCAACCTCTTTTTCTGAGGTAGGTTCTTCGGTGATAATCCATTCTACGCCAGTGACTTTGCCGGTTTCATCTCTTTCACGCTTTCTCGTCAAATATCCATATTCTTCAAGGTTTTTAATAGCTGTTCTTATAGATGTTTGACCGTCTTGATCAAGTATTTTTGCAAGTCCTTTTTCACTAAAATTCCAGTTGTCGGGCAGTGATAAAAGTTTTACAAGTAGCCCTAAATCTTTTAGAGATAGTCTTTTATCCATTGTAATTGATTGTAAAATAGTAGTGTAACGCTCTTTGTTTGATTTTCTAAGTATTGCCATAAATAAAATCCTCCTGCATTTAAATATTTTTAGATATAACAAAACAATCTATCTCATGTGATGGAGCCACATTTGATAGATTGTTTGTTTACATGATATTCAATTTTCACCTGACATTCAAGCTCCATTTGAATATCATGTATGTCATATCTAAATACAGTACCTCAAGTTGTGTCTTGAGTCAAGACTAAATCACACAAAATTTAATCTCTAATTATATTTTATCACAAACTGAACGAAAAGCAAATAGAACATTTATCAACAATAGCATATAAAACAAGTAAGAATGCACAAAAGAGTAGGCGTTAATTAAATTCAACGCCGTTTTCCCCCAAATAATTTTCAAGCAAGCCTCTGTTCATGCGTTCAATATCTAGTTGTGTAAATTCTTCGTTTGTATGTGGATGATATGCGTACGAAGTATCAAGTCTTTTTTTATTTCTTGCATATTTTGGCTTTTTATTTTTAAAATCTATTTCTTTGTTTTTTATTTTTCTAATTAGCTCATCTAATTCAGGTTTAGTTATTACTACTTTTGGCGGTTCGCCTTTTTTAAAGGTATGTATGGGCGCAAGAAACGCACGTTCCACCGGCATTTTATAGTTAAATATGCGTGAATTAAGTGTACGTAAATTATAGCCTAATAGTTTAGCCCATGCTGAAGTGGTGTTTGTGATACCCTCATATGTTACTAATCTAGCATAGTATACCGGCGTATAGTCTTTTTGATATTTAAATTTTGGAAAATAAGAAAAAAATTCCGGAAAATTATTTTTTATATGTTCCAGAAGTGCGTACCTTATAAATTTTTCTTTGCATACCGGCATAGTTTGCAGAAAAAAATAAATAAACATTTCATCTTTTTTGTTTGTGTGAAAACGTAGCCCTATAGCTTTTTCCCTTGTTTTTCTAAAATTAAAATTAGCTGCGTGAAAATATTCTTTTTTTTCTTCGTCCGTCATTTCGGAGAATCTTTTGCCAAATTTAAATTTATAATCAAAATTTCGAAACGGAGAGGGCTTGTCGGGTAGCCGTTTCCGTTTCGGTGGTTCATATTTTTCGGGTTTTTGTTCTATTACTTGCTTATCCATAATTACACCTACATTTCAAGTAGTTCAGGGTCTTTTAGTATTTCGGCAACTATTGCATCGATACATCCCAGCAAATTAATATAATATTTAGTAGATGATATGCTATATATTTTGCCATGTGAATTATAATTATAGAATTCATGGTTTGAATTAAAGTTTTGATAGTCAATAGAATTTATAAGCCCAAAAATTCCTTTGTTTTTTACAATTTCTTCCATTTCTATTATCATACAATCTTGTGGGTACATATATTTTTCTTTGATTTCGGGGATATCAAATTCATTTAAATAATCAACGATATCAAACAAAAGCGATTTATTATTTGCGATAAAGTTTTTTATTATTATTCGCTTGATTTCATCTTTTTTAAAATGCTTCATTAAAAATCCTCCTCAATATCTTCATAAAATCCGGTTGGAGCGGTTGTATCATCACCGCAAATCGGGCAAATGGTGTTAACTTCTCCATATCCGGAAACGTGAGGTTCAAAATAGTTTCCGCAATTTTCGCAATAAACTTTTTCCATGTTTTAATCCTCCTCTTCCTCGATTGTTTCATGTTGCAAGCAATAAGGGCAACAACAATATTTTTGACCTACTATATAACACTCATCACCATTGAACAGAGATATTCCACAAAAATCACATGATTTAATTTCTTTGCGATATTCAATTTCTCCCATGTTTAGTCCTCCTCATAGTCCGGTTCATATTCTTCAAGCGTGTCAAACATCACACAATCTTGACAATAATAATTATCATCAATCTTATAACAATCATAGCCGGCGCACATATCCGCACCACAACAAGCACACGTGGCAACTACTTTTTTGTTTGATCCCTCGTACTCTTCTCGGCGGTTTTCCCAATAAGCATCCTCATCAAAATACATATTTTTAAATCCCTTCTTATTTAGTATATTAATATTATATCATTAATGTAATAATATGTCAAGTGTTTATTTAATATTTTTTATTATATCATTATGTTTTTTAATATCTTCTAAAAAATAGCTTAAGTGGGTGGGAATTTTAATATCAGCGTTATTATTTACAATATTTTCCAAATGATATTGTAAATAGTCTAAATAGTCTTTTATGTGTTCCAAATGGTTATATATTTTTTCGATGACGTCTTGAGGGAGATATAATTCCAGTTCATGTTCAATGTTTAATTCATCAATCATAAAAACACCTCTTTTAATATATTTTAAAGTTTGCTTGAGATTTTTTCCCAATGGTATGGGCGGTTATTTTGCCAAAAACGGATAGTTGAGAAACAAATATTTCGTTTGCGGTTAATTCGTGAGCGGTTAAAGCGGTTGCTTTTACGCCGGTACAATCTAATTTAGATAGTTTTATATATGATGCCTCTAAATAACTACATATGCACTCAGCAGGAGAAAACGTATTTTTTACTTTTATGTTTTCCGTACATTCTATTTTTTGTGAGTATATGTTATCAGCTTTTAAACTTCGGGCAAATATATTATTACACCATATATTAAGGGCGCTTAAATTATTTGCGTGTATGTTTTCGGCATAAATATTTAATTTTGACAACTGCAAGTTTAAATCACATTTTATATTAATATCATCGTTAAAAATATATCCGTGTTTGTCTTTGTTATAATATTTGTATATTTCATAAGGTGCGTTAATTTCAATCATTGTTATGCCTCCAAATCGGTTTTTAACTTATAAATTTCATGAGTTATTTCTTTAAGCATGGTTGTGAGCTCTTTTTCAAACTCTAGTTGATTTTTTATTGTGATAGATTGTTTTTGTTCTCTTTTTATTATTTCAGAAATAGCACATTCAATAAGGTGTTCAAAAAAAGCAATTCTACTATTTGAACGCTCTAGCTTTTTAATAAAACTCTCTTTGTTGATCGAGTTTTCATAAAATGATTGATATATAATTTCCCTGTTTCTTAAAATGTGTTTAAGATCACTTTTAAAACTGTAATAATCATTAACAAGTTGAGCGGTTTTTCTGAACGGTAGTTCTTTTTTGTAGTTGTCTAATTCTTTGTTTATCATATCTTCATATTTAATCATTGTTATGCCTCCGAATCGGTTGAATTTTCAAGAATTGATTTCATAGAAAAATTAGTTTTCTTTAGTACGTCAAAAAGCGGTGTGTCATATAAAAATTGTTTAAGCATTTCTTTTATATGTCTTTGGGTGGTTTGAGACAAGGTGCAATTTTTATCAATCGTGTACCATGTTTTTTCAAGAGAAATAACAACGGATAAAATATACGTGTCATAGCTAAATAAATGGCAATATAAAGCGTTTTCATCTTCAGTGGTAGTATAAAAAGCTTTTTTATAAAAGCTTTTGCGTGGATCGTTGATAGTTTGCAAAAAGTGTTTATTTTGTGTGTTATTTATTTTAAAATGTGTGTTCATGTTTTCAAGTCCTTTTGATTTTTATTTTGATGGCGGTTAAACCGCCCTTTTTAATAACTCATTTACTATTATTTCTTGCATTTTTTGCCAATGATCAATGCAAATTTTTGCGTCTGTTACTCTATAATTTAATAAAACATTGTCTATATTGTTGTTTATATAATCGTTGTAAGCCTCATCAAGCCAGCCCACATACTCTTTTATTGCGAGTTTAAAATCATGATAGTTCATTTTTAATGCTGTTGTTGACATTTTGGCAACTGTTTCTGGATATCCCTCCTCAGCTTTTTTAAAAAATTGTTTTCTGTGCTCAAGTTTTTTTACTAATTTTTCTTTTCTAGTCATTGGTTTTTATTCCTTTCAATTTTTATAAATACTTCCAACTTCCGTCCCTCCAACCGGACTCAATTTTTTCAATCATATTCCAAAATTCTTCATCCGTTTGAGTTTGTTTCCGGTTTGTGTTGTGCGCAGTTTGCACTATTTCACAACAATAATTTTCTAAATCGTTATTGTTCCCGTACTCGTTGACGATATTTTTATATTTTTCAAATATTCTTTTTGGAACTCTAATATTCCCAAATGGTCTATAACCGGTTGTAATAACTGTAGCACAAGAAATTACATATATATCACAATTCCAACCATACACACCGGCGGTGTAATATGTAGGTTCTAACCCTTTTGTTAGGTGTTGAATATTACAATATCCGGTTTTAATGATGTTTTTGTAATTGTTTTTGATGTGTTTCATTGTTGTTTCTTTTTTCATGTTTTTAGTCCTCTCTTTTTAAGCGTTTATGATTTGGTGTAGTTCTCTGGTGTAACAATCATCACCAATTTTGTAAATTTTTCCGTTTGTACATTCTACAAGAGCCATTTTGTTAAAACCACTATAATCAACATAAACTAAGCAATTCCTTTTATGGTTTTTGATGTAGTCTATTGCGTTGTAGTTGTAGCCGCTCACTTCGCACGCATTTTTTGCGATTTTCTCAAATTCAAAATAATTTCTAGTATAGTCGAGCATGTTTTTAAACTCCTTTTTTATTTACTATATTATTATTATATCATCGTTGTAATAACTTGTCAACACATTATTGAAAAATATATGTGTAAAACAAACTATATAAAATCATTATTGTTTTGTATAACATTTATAAATATAGTTAGTAGTAATTGTTTATAAAATATGATAGAATGTTGATATATTTTTTATATTTAAGGAGTGAATAAACATGAATTTTGCAAGACGCAAGGGAAAAGAAATATCAATTAATCGGAAAATGTTTGAAAAACTAGCAGAGGCGGGCGCAACATATTCAAGTTTCAAAGAGATTTACGGTCAAAATACACTAGAAAAATTTTGTGAATTAACTTATGGACTAGATGCTCAAAATTCAATCAGGCAATTTCAACAAAAAGGCAAAGACAAACTAAAATTAGCTCAATATGAGACCGCAGTCGAAAAACGCAACCCGGTAATGTTGATATGGATGGGTAAACAAATGTTAGGACAATCAGATGATCCGGCAAAAAACAAGATCGAGCAGGAACGCAATCAGACTATAAGGGACGTAATAGACGCAGTAAAGGGTGTAAACTAGTTAAATTAAAAAGTGGATTGAGTACCATACAGGAGCGGAGCATGTTAACCGCTCCTTAACATTTTGCTTATTATTTTAACATTGAAATATAATTGAAATCACGTTGACTTTTACAGATGTAAAGCGTTATAATTTGCATATGCAAATATATTCGCATATGCAATTTATAACGCTTTAGGTTTGATTGATCCTCCAGGATTCTTATGGTATGTTTTGGTAAAGATGTAAAAAATTGTCAATGCAATATGTTTGCGAGCGTGTTTTTAAGTCCTTTTTTAGTCGGTGTTGTAGTGTGCACCGACTTTTTTATTGTCTATGTATATGTAACAATTATCTAAAATGTGATACAATGTTGATATATTTTTATAAGTGGGAGGACGTGGGTATATTGGGAATATTTGGAAATTTATTTAAGCGTTTCAGTAATGTTGATTATTTCGAAAGCGACAAACTTTACAAAGCGTTTGAGGTTGAACCGTGCATCAATGATCTTGAGCGTGATCTACTCAAGCAGTGGAAAAACATTTATATTGATAAAGCGCCGTGGATCACTGAGCGAGGCAACACACTTGAAGATTATCTCAACAGCAATAATAGACAATTGCGATCTTTATCAATGGCAAAAAGTGTATGTTCTGAAATTGCAAGGTTGACCGCTCTTGATATTGTTATTGAAGTAACAGGGTCAGATCGTGCTAATTATTTACAAACAATAATTGATGATGAGTTAAAACATAAAATACAAAATACTATTGAATTAGCTGCAGCGCTCGGATATATAGTTTTTAAACCGTCTGAAAATAGTATTGATATAATAACGCCGTTTGATCTAATACCGGTACGATATAACGGGCGTGAGCTATTAGAATGCATATTTATTGACAAGATCGAAAAAGATAACGATATATACATAAGATGTGAGCATCACAATTACATTGATGAGACAAGATACACAATAAGGAACAAAGCATTTTTAAGCAAAGACAAGTCTTATGATATGCAGGAAATACCATTGACAGCACTTGACGAGTGGCAAGGAATAAAAGAAGAGGTAAATTTAGTAGGTTGTGATCATCCATTATATACAGTATTCAAAATGCCAACAGCAAACAATATAGATATCCATAGTAATATTCCTATGCCGTGTTTTGCAGGTTGTATTCAACAGTTAGAAGATTTAGATCATGCATACACTAATTTTGCTCATGAAGTATATAACAGCAATAAGGTAATGTTTGTGAGTCAGTACGTTATTGATAACACTAGAAGAGGTAGGACTGATCTACCTGATTTTGTAAAGGGTTTAGAGTTTGGAGTCGGTGGAGAAAACACTATACAAGAATTCAATCCGGAGATACTTGTTGAAAAGCGAAGAGACCAGATCAATTTATTATTATCTTTTATAGGATACAAATGTGGGTTCAGTAATGGATATTTTCAATTTAGTGAAAAAACTGGACTAGTAACAGCAACGCAGATAGAGGCAGAACAGCAACAAACAGTAAACACGATATTATCAATAAGGAATGAGCTTGAATATTCACTAAATGAATTAATAGAATGTATTGATTATTTAGCAGATATGTATTCTTTAGCACCAAAAGGAGAATATGAAACAAGCTTTTATTTCAAAGATATTACCTCCAATTTTGAAGAAGACAGAAAGAGAAATATAGAGTTAGTTAAATGTAATATATTGCCAAAATGGAAATATTTAGTAGAGTTTGAGGGATACACAGAGGAAGAAGCCAAAGAGATGGTAAAAGAGGCAAACGATGACGGAGGAAGTCAGAGGCAAGATGATTACGGAAACCAAATGAAGCAATTAGATGAGCAATACAGGAAAGGTGACAAAGTAATAGAAGCAGAGACTGAAGAGCCTGATAAAGGTATAAATGAGGTGTAGGTATGCCGGAAATATCTTTTGTATATGACAGGACGCCAGAAGATGTAGAGACAGCAAGATCTTTACTTGAGAAAATATCAACAGAAGGATACTCATCATTAACTGATATTGAGAAAGAAATATTTGCAAATGATTTAAAAGGATGTAGAAACGCAAGTGATTTAAACAGGATAAGCAATGCAGTGAATATTATTTCTGAGATTATGCATGATGGCGGAATGATAGATTTTGAGTTTAATTTAAAAGATGATTGGACAGAAACAGATATACCTTCAAAATTGGATATAGCGACAATATTAGGAGATATTAGCGCATTAAGAGGATTTGTTGAAGGATATTCCCATAATATTCCGATAGTGCCAAATAATCCAATAAACACAATAGAAAAAATGAATGATATTGAAAGAATATTATATGAAGTATATAATATAACCAACGTTATATTAACAGACAGAGCATTATGTGGAGAGGGCTATCTATGTAATGACAGTAGGTTAATATAATACTTGCTACAAGTATAGTAGCTAACTCTTATGTGTGGACAACACACAATAAAAAAATGTATGGGGGAAACAGCGAATGTCAGATATTAGCGAAATTCTAAAGAGCAGTGGGATTGAAATACCTGAAGAAAAGAGGGAAGCGTTTCTAAAAGAATTCAGAACATCATACAAGAGTGTAGCTGAACTTGACAAGTTAAGAGAGAAGAAAGACAGTTTAGAAACACGAATAAATGAGCTCAATGATGTTGTGAGTGGGTACAAGAAGATTGATGTTGATGGTTTAAAAGAGGAACTTAATTCATGGAAAGAAAAATATGAAAATGTTGACAAGGAATATGCAAAGAAGATAAACAAACAAATACTTACAAATGCATTCAACAAATTCAAATTTTCAAGTAACACAGCAAAATCAGGGATATTCAATACAGCACTAAATTCAGACAAAATAAAGTTTGAAAATGATACTGTTGTTGGACTTGATGAGTTTATGAAGTCTATGAAAGAACAAGATCCTCAAGCATTTATAGAAGAAGAAGAGAAAAAAGATAGCCCAAAATATAGCAGATCAATATCGAATGCTTCAAAAGAAGTTTTTGGCGACCCTTCAAATATGGATTTCAATACTTACAAGAAATGGCGAAAATCCAAATAATTTTATTTAAGAGGTGTTTTATATGGGAAATACTCTATTAACCCCAAGCATAGTAGCTAAAGAAGCTTTAATGGTGCTTGAAAGTAATTTAACAATGGTTCCTTTGGTACACACAGATTATTCAAATGAATTTGCACAGGTTGGAGATACAGTAACTATCCGTAAACCTGCTGAATTCGTAGCACAAAACTTTACAGGTACGACATCTGTTCAGGATATTACTGAAAGTTCTGCAACTGTAAAAATGGATAGATTCCGTGATGTAACTGCAAACGTAACGTCTAAACAAATGACTCTTGATATTAAAGATTTCTCAATGCAAGTTATTGAACCTGCTATGAGATCTATAGCTCAAGCTGTTGATACAGATTTACTTACTGTTGGTGTTGAGAATGCAGGTTCTACAGTTTCTGCAACGTCAAGTCCTACGAATCTTGCAGATATAGCTGCACTTGCTAAAACTCTTGATTTGAACAAAGTTCCTATGTCTGAAAGACGTCTTATCTTAAGACCTGAACATAAATATGCATATGCTCTTACAGACAATTTGAGCAAAGTATCTTATGCAGGAGACAGTGAAACACTCAGAAGATACGAAGTAGGAAATGTATATAACTTCGATACATTTATGTCACAGAATGCTCCGTATTGTGCTGCTTCAACTTCAGGTTCTGCAACAGCATATAAAGTAACTGCAACTGCAGGACAATCAACTGTTGCTTTGTCTGATTTGAGTGCTACAACTGCTACAATTAAAGCAGGAGATACATTTATTCTTGATGGATATATGTACAGATTTACAGAAGATAAATCAGGCTCATCTTCAGCTATTGCTTCGATTGGTATTGATCAGCCAATTCATGCAACATTTACTGCTGAATCTGCAACTCCTGTTAAGTCTCCTCATTCGTTGGCATTCCATAAAAATGGTATTGCTCTCGTACATAGACCGCTCGCTCTCCCGATGGATGGCTCTAAAGCAGCTTATGCACGTAACGAAGATGGTCTTAGTGTCCGTGTTGTATTTGATTACAATTCAAGCACAAAAACAGATACTGTTTCTTTCGATATTCTCTACGGCATTACAGCACTCAATTCCGATATGATTGTTGCTCTTGCTTAAGATATGAGGTGATTAGTTTGGCTTATGCTGATTACACTTTTTATACGGATGTATATTTAGGAAATGTTATTCCAAGTGATGACTTTAATAGAGTCGCACAGCGTGCTAGCGATATTATAGATGTCTTTACTTCAGATAGAATTACAGCTACTGTTATTGCTGATAATGATATGTATACAAAAATAAAAAAAGCTAATTGTGCATTAGCCGAACAAATTTATTATGATGAGCAAAGTGCTGCTGTTGGTGGCGGTGGTTCTTCAACAGCTAATATTAAATCTATTAAAGCAGGCGAAGAAACTATTACATATAACTCGCAGTCATCTTCTGCTAAAACTGCATTCCAAGTACAGAAAGATAAGTATCAAACAGCTTTGTCTGTTATTTCTACTTATCTTTCTGGAACAGGATTGCTTTATATGGGGATAGATTAATGAGTCAAATGTTTAATAAAACCATCACTTTACTTAATAGATTTCAGCAAGATGGATTCGATGATGCTTATTACATTACAAAAATTAGTAATGTTTGTGCTCAAATACATGTAGCTTCAAATAATAATGCAACTAATTCTTCGGATTCATCAAGATGCTCATTATTCATTAATAATTCGGCTTTGCCAAAATCATGGTTACCTCCAAAATTATGGATTGCTTCAGAACAAAAATCTTTAAATCTTACTTTTAAAGATGATGATTACATAGTTGTTGGAGATATAACCGAACAATCTGTTACTGATATCGATTCTCTATATGATAAATATGACTATGTTTTTAAAATATATTCTTATGCTTATTTTGAATTACTTAAATCTTTTCAGATTAAAGCTCTATGAATGATTATAACTATTATGATGGTTCTGCTGGTATAACAGTAAAACTTGATTTGTCTAAATATAGTCAAAGACTTGCTAAAGCTCAAGAAGCTCTTGATATGATGGTGCTCCGTGATACTGAACCTTATGTTAGATATGATACAGGTAGATTGAATGAAAATTCTCTTGCTGATAATAAACAAGGTTCAGGACAAATAGTATATTCTGCTTATGATAAGGGAAGGCAATATGCTAAATATCCGTATTATAATACTGAAAATAATGTTTCTACTCATGGACATCCCCAAGCAAGACCTCTTTGGTTTGAATACAGCAAGGGATTAAATAGAGAAAAATGGATATCGGAAGTTAAAAAAATAATAGGTGGTGAATAGTATGCCTAATAATAATCCGCTTAATGCTGTTGAACAGCAATCTATTGCTAAAGCTATTCTTAATATTATTAATACTAACTATCAGAATTTGCCTGTATCTAAAATGCAATATCAATCTTTAGATACAAGAAAAAGCAGCATGGCTATTTATAACTTGTCTACTTCTGCTGTTGATAAGTTGTATGTTAATGGTAATTACCTTGCTACATATAGGTTTTCTATCGTGTATAGAAGTATCCCTACTAATACTAATAAGAGAGCTGATTGCGAGGAAATATTAAATAGTCTGGCATATTGGTTACTTAGCCTTAATTTGAATAGCGATATAACTCTTACAAACGGTAGGACAATAGATAATATTAGTATTACTTCGCCACCTGTTCTATATAAACAATATGGTAATGGTTCGGAAGATTATCATGTTATATTTTCTTTGAAATATAAAAAGGAGGTCTAATTTATGCAAGCTAAAAGAAGTTTGTTACGTATTTATCTTAAAACCGGTAGTACAGGTACTATTGAAGACTGGTCACTTATAGGTGATGGCTTTACTACGAATACTATTTCATATGAGCCGGAATCAGATGATTTGCAATATATTAACCAAGATACTGCTTCAACTGCTCTTAAAAGATATAAACCAACAATGAACCTTGAAGGAGTTATTGAAATGACCGAGTCAGGTACAACGTCAAAAACTTATACTTTGAATCCTGTTTTTGCCTATATCAATGAACTTAGACGTTCAAGAAGTATTTCTAATGAAACAGAAATCCTTATTGTAGAACTTTATACTGGCACATTAGATACTATAAATAATGTTTGGGAAAACTGTAAAGCTCAAGAACAAAAAGTAAATATCCAAGTCGAAGACTTTGGTGGTGATGCAGGAGAAACAATTACTTATAGTGCTACTGTAAACTTCAATGGAGATCCTATAGACAGTGTATCTACATATTCTGTAGTAAATACTAGCGCAGGAACATTAATATCATCTGCAAATACTCGTACAGTAACTTATACTACTACTAACGTTACACATGCAAATCAACCTACTAAAGCATATGATGGCATGGATTTAAATGTCGTTCTTACTGCTTCATCAGGTTATGTGTTACCGTCGTCTATTACTGTTGAAGTCGGTTCTACTACATTATCATCAAGTACTGATTATACTTGGAATAATGCTACGGGTAGATTAAAAATACTTGGTTCTAAAATAGACGGAAATGTTACGATTACTGCTACAGGCGCATCAGCTTAAATTTAATAACTTATAAAATGACTATAATACCCGGCTAATTCCTTAGTCGGGTATATAAATATGGAGAGTGTATATATGGAAAATTTTTCTATTGAATCGGCTAATAAGACTATACTTGTAAATAACGTGGAATTAAATCTTAATTTTGATGATAGTGTATTTATGAATCAAATTAATGAATTGGGCGAAAAATTAAAAGAATTTTCTAATGATAAAAGTTTAAATACTGAACAACTGTCTCGTCAGATCGATCTGTTATTTGGTGAAAATACTTGTTTAAATATATTTAAATGCAAAACACCTAATATAGTTCTTTTGGTACAATTATTTGACTATATTGGTAAATTCGTTAGTGAGTATTCAAATAATTATATTGCTAAAATTGAAGATAAATATAATCCTGAACGTATAGGCGATAGTAATGTATAATATTTTGCTTGATAGGTTGCCTGATAATTATAATGGGTTTCTTATTAGAACTGATTTTAGAATAGGTTTGCAAATATATGCTTGCTTTTATGATAAATCTTTAAAACAAGAAGAAAGATTTATGATATCTTTAAA
>JAEEGL010008551.1_pt1 | contig 38296 bp, 31 predicted proteins | sample 9134231 | NCBI WGS metagenome assembly JAEEGL01 (sample SAMN16246548, study PRJNA631951) | gut metagenome | biome: gut microbiome; feature: rumen; material: fiber-attached | host: Bos | place: Iran: Karaj | collected 2018-10
CGCGTTCTTCAAGATTTGTTGCCCCGCCTCATCTATCACACAGAACTGGCGCACCATCCGACTGCTCATCTGCGCATTGCAGAACACCTTGGCATACTGTGCGAAACGCCGCTTCTGAATCTCACGCGCGGCCACCACCCTCTTGCGGATATCTGCGCTCTTCTCCGTAGGCTTGTTGCTGGCCAACATTTCGTGAGAGACTGGGACCACCTCTACATGCAGATCGATTCGATCCATTAAAGGGCCCGACACCTTCCCCAAATAGTTCTGCACTTCGCCGGCCTTGCATGTGCAGGCAATGGTGGGATGGTTATAGTTGCCGCAAGGACAGGGATTCATGGCCGCCACGAACATGAAGGAGGCCGGAAACTCCACCGAATACTGTGAGCGCGAGATGGTTACGCATCTGTCCTCCAGCGGCTGGCGCATCACCTCCAGCACCTGCCGCTTAAACTCGGGCAATTCGTCAAGAAAGAGCACGCCATTGTGAGCGAGACTGATCTCCCCTGGCTGCGGATGCGTGCCCCCGCCCACCAGAGCAACATCCGAAATGGTATGATGGGGCGAACGGAACGGCCGTACCGCAATCAAAGAGGCGTACCGGCTCATCTTGCCCGCCACGGAATGTATCTTGGTCGTTTCCAGAGCCTCTTCCAGCGTAAGCGGCGGCAAAATGGATGGCAAACGCTTGGCCAACATGGTTTTACCGGATCCAGGGGGACCGATCAAAATCACATTATGTCCCCCACTCGCCGCAATTTCCAATGCCCGCTTGATATTCTCCTGGCCCTTCACATCGGAAAAGTCATACTCGTAACTGTTCAGGTTGCGGCGGAACTCGGACTCAATATCCACCCTCGTCGGCTCTATTGGCACATCTTTGTCAAAGTAATCAATCACCTGCTTGATGTCGCGCACCCCCAAGATGTCAATACCCTGCACGATGGCGGCCTCCCGCGCGTTCTGCTCCGGCAGGATAATCGCTTTCTTGCCCCGTTTCTTGGCCTCCAGCGCTATCGGCAAAGCACCACGAATGGGCTGCAATGTGCCATCCAACGACAGTTCACCCATAATATAATAGTCCTGGATGCGCCCGGCACCCTTAATCTGCTCCGATGCCGCCAAAATGGCCACCGCCAGCGTCAAATCAAATGCCGAACCCTCCTTGCGAATGTCAGCGGGAGCCATATTGACCACGATTTTACGCCCGGGCATACGATAATTGTAATTCTTCAGCGCTGTCTCTATACGCTGCTGACTCTCTTTAATGGCACTGTCGGGCAGCCCCACCAAATGGAATCCGATACCGACATCCACACTTACTTCAACGGCAATATGTATCGCCGCAACGCCCATCAAGGCACATGAATAAGTTCTTACTAACATATCTTTCTGTCTTTTGCTTTCATGCCGCAAAGATAACACGGTTCCGCTTTCCTTATCATGCCTGCAACTTCCAAAAATGACGAAACACACGAAAACCATTCTTTTTTGGATAACCGCTAACATCTTTATTTTTGTTATTTTTGCAACATAAATATTCAGTTTTGATTGGTTTTGTTTGATTTTCCTATCTCATAAAAATAATGCGATTAGACAAATATCTTATAGAAAACGGATTCTTCCCCTCACGGGAAAAGGCACAAACCGCCATCAAACACAACACCGTGAAGGTGAACGGCAACATCGTCACCAAAGCGTCGATGGAAATCACGGAAAACATGCAGGTGGAGGTCATTGACCTATTCAACAAATATGTGAGCATGGGCGGGCTGAAACTGGAAAAAGCCGTCGAGGATTTTGAACTGGATTTTGCGGGAAAAACCGTATTGGACATCGGTTCCTCCACCGGCGGGTTCACCGACTGCGCCCTTCAATACGGGGCCGCACATGTGACCGCCGTGGATGTGGGCACCGACCAACTGGCCGAGAAACTGCGCATGGACCCACGGGTATGCTCCATCGAGAACAAGGATTTCCGTGAACTAACACCAACTGAAACACCCTACCCCACATACGATTTCATCGTTTCCGATGTCTCGTTCATTTCCCTGACTTATATTCTCCCCTACTGCCTGCAGTTTCTGAAACCGGACGGGAAAATGATGCTGCTGATAAAGCCCCAATTTGAGGCTGGACCTTCGTTTTTAGGACACAGTGGCATCGTCACAGACGAAAAGGGCTACAAAGTGGCCATCCAGAAGGTGGTGGGCGAAGCGCTGAACCAGCATTTCTATCTCAACGACCTGAGCATTTCCACACTGTTCGAGATTCACAAGAATGTAGAATTCCTGGCCCTGTTCAGCACGCACGACAACCGTTATCGCCTAGATCTGAACAAGATTTGCGAGGAGGTGAAGGCCAAGAAGAAGGAATTGCGCAAATAACATGGGGTACAAGGGGGAAACGGGGAACGGTACATGGGAGAAATGGGTGAAGGAGGTACAGGATGTGAACGGTACACGGTACATGGATAAACGGTGAAGGGTAACAAGGAATTATAATTACAACAATATGCAAGACAACAAGATACTAATAGATTTTCTGAAAGATCTGGTGGCGAACAACAACCGTGAGTGGTTCAAGGCCAATCGGGCGCGGTATGATGCGGCTTGGGAGCGGTTTCATCAACTGGTGGGCGACTTGATTTTGCAAGTTGGCCAATTTGACGAGAGCGTGGCATTTCTCACGCCGAAAGACTGTATCTACCGCATATACAGAGACATTCGATTCTCACAAGACAAAACACCATACAAAGGGCATTTCGGCGCCTACATCAACGCTGCCGGCAAGAAGTCCTTTTACGGGGGCTATTATCTGCAAATAGAACCGCACCAAGTGGTGCTGGCTAGCGGCGTGTGGTGGCTCCCGCCCAAAGAGATGCGCGCCCTGCGCCACGCCATCGTGGACCAAATCGATGTGTTTGAGAAGATTCTGGATGAACCGACATTCAAGAAACATTGCCCCGCCATCGGTTTTGGCACTGAACGATACAAGCGGATTCCAAACGGGTTTCCGAAGGATTTTCGCCGACCGGAGCTTCTGCTATGCAAAGATTTCACCTGCGCCTGCTACCTGAAACCATCCGAATTATATAAGCCCCAATGCGTCAAACACATGACCGACATTTTTCATAGCATGAAACCATTCAACGATTTTCTGAAAGAAAATGTGCTGATCAATTTGGAAGAAATGGAAGAGATGAAGAATATCGTCAAGTTCTTTTAACGCTCCTTCTCGCTCTCATTCAATTCTTTCTGCGTGCGCCATAAAAACAGCAAACTGATGAAGGTGACCACCGAACAGGAGATCACCAACGGTATTGCGCCATGAATATCGGTGAATTTCATTTCATCGAGCTCCACACCGCGCCCTTGGAACGAAAAATCCACCAGGAGCGACAGGGCATTATGCAAGAAATGCGCCAGAACGGGCAGCCAAAGCGACCGGCTCCAGTAAAACAGATAACCCAAGTAGGCACCCAGCAACAGACGGGGAATGAATCCGCTGAATTGAAAATGTATCGCACTGAAAATCAGTGCTGTTATCCATATCGCCAGATGCGGTTTGCGACTCCATTTAGTCAAAAACGCCTGTATCGTGCCTTGGAACATGAACTCCTCGCCAATAGCAGGAATCAACGCCAGAACCAGAATGTTCAGCAACAGATTGGAGTATGAATGACGAAATGTCAGCATTCTTGTTATGGTTTCCGCTTGCTCATCAAGGTTTGCCATCCAATGCTGCAACGCCCCTTCAGGCAGTTTTATGGCCTCATTCCACTGCGAAAGCAAGGCCACAATGGGCAGAATCACAATGGAGAGCAACAGGGTTACATTCACCAGCAAGTAATGCGGTTTGCGGTCGCCGTCGTTGTAGCGCAACCACTTCCGGTCGTGCGCGTACGCAAACATGAGCGCCGGAGCGAGGAACATGCCGATGGAAGAAAAAGCTTGCGTGATGCGCACAAATCCAGCCGGATCGGCGGCCTCATTCATGTTGTAGGTATGGTACACACCAAAGGCAATGAGAGAACCTAATCCGCTGAAAACGATTGTTCCCACCACTATGAAAAGCAGCAGGAACAATACTTGTAATCCTCTATTTTTTCCTTCAAAAAAAGGTCTGATAAAATCCATCGTTATTTAACAAATGCAATCAGATCGCCTTTTTGTACCTTATCACCTTGCTGGGCAACAACTTCCACCAGTTTGCCGGCTACCGGCACACGCACTTCCTCCTGACCGTAGTAGGTCTGGATGAAGCAAAGAATACCGTTTTCCGGAAATTCCGTGCCCAGCGGTTTGGCCATTGAAGATTCACCCACCGAGAGTTCCCAGATCACTTGTCCGGAAACGGGGGCTTCTACCCTGACGGCTTCGGGCATACGCTTCAATGCGGCCTCAACCAAGGCCTGTTTGTACTGCTCGGGCGACAAAACCTGTTGCTTTTGCAACGCTTTTTTCTTAGCGTCAGCCAGGGCCTTCTCGAAATTCTTCTTTGCCCTACCCTCTTTATAATCAATGTATTGACGCTCGTGCATAGCCAATTCAAAGAGTTCTTCCTCATCTTCGCCCACATCCCAGCCGCGCTCTTCCATCATGGCGCGGTACTTGGGCAGCTCGTCGGGATAGTTGTCTTGCGGCACACCATCGAAAAACTCAAAACCTTTCTCTTTGGCCAGTTCCAGAATCTCCGGGGCAAGCGGCCCGGGCAGACGACCGCAGCGTCCGAGTATCATATCCCACATGTTCTGGTCCATATTCGAATAACGCGGTTTGCCCTGCGCCTCGGCCAAGATGTTCATCAAGGCAATGTTCTTGACATATTGGCTGAACGGGGTGACCAGACCAGGCGTACCCACGCGCGGCCATACATATTGAACTTCGTTAAACAGTTTCACCAGCAACTCATCTTCCGTCAGTTCGGGTTTACCCTTCTGGCGAAGTGCCATGTTGATAGCGTCTTTCAGACCCTTCAGATCGGCCATCATAGAACCCATCATACCGCCAGGGAGTCCGCAGCCCAATAACAATGAGGTACATATCTTATTCTTCGGTTCAATGAAATAACCCAAGAAATCGTCCATAAACTTCTGTGTCAACGCACGCGCCTCCATGTAGGCGTTCATGTCAATGTCCTTCACCTCGAAACCGGCATCGCGGAGCATGGCCTGTACGGCAATGACATCGGGATGCACCATACCCCAAGAGAGCGGTTCCATAGCCACATCCACGATATCGGCACCTGCCTTGCAAACCTCCAGCACGGAAGCCATGGAAAGTCCCGGACCCGTATGACCATGATATTGAATCACAATTTGCGGATATTTCTCCTTGATACATTTCACCAGTTTGCCCAATGTGGCGGGACGGCCAATACCAGCCATATCCTTCAAACCAATTTCTTTGGCGCCATATTCCACATATTTGTCCACGATTTCCATATAATGTTCGATGGTATGGACGGGTGAATGCGTAATGCTGAGGGCGGCCTGCGAGATCAGACCGAACTCATTGGCGTATTTTATGGAAAGTTCCAAGTTGCGGTAATCGTTCAATCCGCAGAACGAGCGGACGACATCCACACCTTGGGCTTTTTTCACCTTGAACATCAAACGGCGCACATCCGCGGGCACGGGATACATGCGAAGGCCATTAAGCGCGCGTTCCAGCATTTGCGTCTGGATACCGGCCTCGCGGAGCGGTTTGGTCCACTCGCGCACCGCACGGTTCGGATTCTCGCCATAGAGCAGGTTCACCTGCTCAAAAGCGCCACCGTTGGTTTCCACTCTGTCAAAGCATCCCATCTTCACAATCACGGGAGCAATCTCTTTCAACTGATCTACACGCGGCTGGTATTTCCCGGAGGATTGCCACATGTCGCGATAAACCAAACAAAATTTTATCTTTCTTCCCATATCAAAATTATATTAAATATCTAACTCCCAAACAGTTAGGAATAAAATTGGCATCCTGCTGTTTGGGAGTGCAAATGTATAAAATTTATTCACTTATTCCACCTCTATAACCAAGCCGTCAATGCCCAAAAACACATTGTTTGGAAGCATTTCCGCCACATCGGCATACCGGCCCATTTCGTGGGAAATATGGGTGATGTAGGCCTGCTCGGGTTGAAGACGCTCAACAATACCCAATGCTTGCGCCAGATTAAAATGCGAATAATGCTCTTTGATTCGTAACGCATTTATAACCAACACTTTAATTCCAGTCAGTTTATTCAACTCCGTTTCCGGAATGAAACTGGCGTCGGTGATGTAGGCAAACGGTCCTATGCGGTATCCGAGAATAGGCAGTGTGAGATGGCGCACATGGATGGGTTGTATCGTAATGCCATTCACCTCAAACGGATCGTCTTTAACAGGGTTCAGATGCAAAGAAGGAACTCCCGGATATGGATGCGGTTTGAAGGCGTAGTCGTAATCCTTGCGGACCACATTCAGCACGCGTTGCAAGCCGTAGATCTCCATCGGTGCCCTTTTCATGAAATAGATGGGCCGGATATCATCCAGTCCGCCCAGATGGTCCTTATGCTCATGCGTCACCAGTATGGCATCCACCTGCGTGATATGGTTGTGCAGCATCTGCTGTCGCAGGTCGGGGCCAGTATCAATCAGAATGTGGGTACCCTCCACTTCCACATAGGCGGCGGTGCGCAAACGCGTGTCGCGCGGGTCCGCCGACTGGCAAACCGCACATTGGCATCCCACCACAGGGACACCTTGCGATGTTCCGGTACCCAACAAGGTAACTTTCATCATGTATTACTGCTTAATAAATTTCTTAACAATCTGGTTATCCGATGTTTTAATGCGAATAATGTAAACACCCTTCGTCAATCCCTCCAGTGGCACATCCAAACGGGTATCTGCAGCGGAAAGATGCATCACCTCACGGCCTGTCAAATCAAAGATGGACAAATATTCCATTGGTTCATCGGCAGACACTGACAAGACAGACTCTGCCGGATTCGGGAAGATTGCGACACGCTCGTCCGACACATCATCCACGCCAACATGTCCTGCCTGATAGGTCAGTTTGAACCCATCCGCATTATGCTGTTCGTCCGTTTCGATCAGGAGTGCCAGGCGCTTTTTCTCAAAACGGATAACGGTATCTTCCACATGGCCTGTATAGGTGGCCAGAAGATTGGCATTATCGGGTTTGTTATCAAACACATAGAGGAAATCCTCCCCATCCACCAAATCCAGATACTCCACATTCAATTCAATCACAGAAAAGGAAGGAACCACTATGCGGAACAGACACGAGGTATAAGGCAAATAGTCATCGCTTCCGCTACCATCCTCAATCGTGCCGGAATATGCCGAATAATTGGTCACTTCGGGGCAGAACACCGGCACATTGGCATTATAATTGGCTCTGAATCCTTGTCCGGCAAGCGAATCGTCGGAAACAAAGCGCACCGTTATTTGCGAGCAACTCCACTCCACATTCAGTGTGTTATTCGTGTCAGTGAGAAGAATTTGTGGGATACTCGGATTATCTGTTGAAATCAAAAGCGTGTCACCTGAGGCAACATCATATTCCAGATGGAAACTGATAGAGGTGAAATAATCCGCATCAGGACGGACAATCCAAGAGTAGTCCATATCAGGCGCATAGGGCGACAGCGTGAGACTGCCGTCGTTAAACGAGCCCTGCAAGGTGGTAAGGGTATCCGTTCCCGTCAGCGCGTGCGCCGGAGGACAAGCATACAATGTGGTGTCAGGGTAAGCGTTGATGATGAGTTCCTGGGCCAGATTAAAATGCGTGCCCACCAAATTCAACGCATTGGTATAAAAATAGCTATCATACGAACCATCCCAACCGAAATTAAAATGATAATAGTAGTTGCTGTCCACCATCCTATAGCCGTCGCAAATGAAACCGTGCCCGTTCACATTGGGGTTGCTCCAACCTGCGTAGTAGAGGGGCATATTTCGGTGCAAGTGCGTAACAATCAAGCTGTCCCAATCCAGATCAGTGGAGTCGCGGAACACATACTCGGTTTCGGGCGAGAACTTGAAGAAGGTGCGCAGCACGCGGGCGGCGCTGTGGTTGTACATGCCCGAACCGTCGGGACCATACACCATATCAACCCCCACGCCGCAGTGGTGCATCAGCGTGCAGATAGCCGGGTTGATGAAAGTAGGTTCGTCGCACATGGCATTGTAGTCGTAGGTGGTGTTGCCGTAATCCGCCGACTGGACACCGTATGTTGAATCCAGATACGAGTACGACCCAATGCCCGTTTCCGGAAAACGGTAATAGTATATGAGTTGGGCCATAGCGGTGGCCACACAACCCGTGACCACATGAAAATTCTCGCCAGCGAAGTCTTTCGGACAATAATAATTGTAGAAAGCGCCTTGTCCCCAATGAGATTTCATCAGCGGACTGACAGACGGCCCATCCTTGAACGGTGTTTTCTCGCGGGACAGCGTGCGCCAGGCGGAATTCACCGCCTTCTTAACCATGGGTTGCTGTTTCAGGGCGGAAAGTTGCTGCGCGTAGTTGTCCAACCACATCCGCACCGGAGGAATCACATCCTCTTCATTATACAGCTGATGGTCGGAAAAAGCCAATACCGGCGGCACGCGTTTGTCTCCGCCAATCACCACATACGAACTTTCCGAGTTGAACACGAACAAAAGCGTGTCGGCACCCTCCGAAACCACATGGGCCAAGCGGCATCCGGACTTTTGGTTCGTCTGCAGAAACCTATCAGCCGCATAATTCGCCTCGGTCAATGAAACATGCTGGGCCACAGCAGAACTTACTATGAATAAGGATATTACAAAAAGATAGAAGTGTTTTCTCATATTAAAAAAAATACTAAAGACCATGATGTATTTAAAGGCGCAAAATTAATAAAAAACAAATTTTGTCATTACTGGAATAATTTTAACACGCCTTCCAAAGTGGAAATTTTCTGTTTCTTGACATTCTTATCAAGTTCCGCAATATTGGGAAGGTTTAGTCCTTGCAGTACTTTCTGCTGCGTTTCCACTACGGAATTCAGTTTTTCTTTGGTCGTTCCCGGATTCCAGGCAAGATCCTGACTACTAAGATAGGAGGAGTAAAGTTTAAGGATATTCTTGGCCTTTTTTCCTGAAATCAGAATTCGGTTGTTCTGGTCAACAATCTGATTCCTGACATCAATAAAATCCGTCAGTTCGTTTTGCATTTTGATGACAGGAGACAGTTTTTCGCAAGTCACATCTTTGTTCCAGGTAAGATCTATTGTGGGAAAGTGTTTTTCGTAAACTTTAGCTATGTCCTTGAATTTCGAGTAAGATTGTTTCAGAATCTCGTTTTTCGTATTGATGGATATTCGGGTAATGATATACTGCACACATTCTTTCTGGCGTTCAAATTCATCGTCCACCATTTGCTGGTATTTTTTCAGGTCCTGGTATGTTGAGAAAGACTTGTTGAACGGGAATTCCTTAAAGTAGTCTGTATAGTTTTTCCCCACATCCTTGCATTCGGATTTGGAAAGCTCCGCAATTTTGGAGGCGTTGATTCGAAGGGAGTCTTCATACTCGGATTTGAATACTAGTCGGCGGAACTGCGCGAGAAAATCAGGAATCCTATCCATGTATTCTTTATAACCACCGCTAAGATTTTTGTAATCTTTGATTTCCAAAATCCTGGCCACTTTCAAATCGCTCCGTATATTCAAATAGCTCTGAGCTTCCTTGTTTTTTCCCTTAACAGGCACTGTTTCAGAATTGTTGGCGGAAGACTTCGTCTTTACCATAAACAAGTTATTGAGAAAAAAAGCATCCTTTTCGGCAATGTCATTTAATTGCTTCGTATATTCATCCTGGCGTCTTTGCTCCTCTTTACGCTTCTCTTCCGCAATTCGCAGCTCTTCTTTGCGTTTCTCCTCTGCTATGCGTTGCTCCTCTCTGCGTTTCTCCTCTGCTATGCGTTCTTCCTCTTTGCGCTTCTCCTCCGCAATTCTGTTCTCCTCCATGACCACCGTAAGCACCGAGTCCGCATAATGCAACAAATTGTCTTTATCTTTTTTGTAGATGTAAAAACATTCTGATTGGTAATTGAATTTATTAGACATTCTGATCTGATCAACAAGACCTGCCAGCACAAAAGGATTCCTCGCATTCTTCCGAATGTCTTCAATCAAATCAACCACTTGTGACTCTCCCAAAAATGTAACATCGACACTTTTCAGCATATAATAACTGCATTTGGACGGGGTGAATGAGATTTTGGTATTAGTACCACTCCAATAGGGATAGTCACCAAATTGTTCATCATTGATATACTTTGCAAAATCATCCAGGTAGTCAAACTGCTTTTGTTCCAGCATGAAACCATTTTCAATGTAGTCGCTCGGTTCCACATTCCCTTTTTTCGCAACAATATCGTTCACAACCGCCCTTGCCTTGTCATCCAATCCTGTCATTTGACCTGTAAGACGGATATATTGGCTTGTGCAAACCCCGCTTTTCAGCGTAATATACTCATCCTTATCCGCATCATACAGTTTCCCGCTGGCCACACCGTTGTTGAAACTGACATCCATTGAACGGGTGATGCCTCTCGTCGTACTGGTACGCTGGAATCTAGTGATGTTTTTATTGGCAAATGAAACATTACACATTTCGTTTCCCTTTTCTCCATTACCGATGGCGCTCCATTTCACTGTCCACGAACCGTCGGGGTTATTATTTTTGTATCTTGCTATGCAAGAGTAGTACAATTTAGCATATTGTCCTCCAGCGCTAACCGAGAAGTAGGTGGTAATGGTGGAGCTGCCATCCAGCATACCGTCCTTATAATTGACTATTGCGGAGTGATTTGCGGAAAGCGACCCTGCGAATGTGTTCAACGATGTTGATCCGGATGCAGACGCTTCGCCATGTCGCACCAATTGGTTATTGTCATCATAATAACACTTCATCGTTCCCTTTGCCGGAATATAATATTCACCATCAATAATACTCTGCTTATAAGATAATGGTTCTGTGATGATTTTTCTGGTCTGCCCATACATGAGGCATGGGACAATCAGAGTTAATAAAAGCACATAGAATCTTTTCATTATGGGATAGTTATTATGAATGTATCATTTCATTTTTGCCTCAACAATGCTGCGGCATGTACTTGCGTCACATGTCACAGCATTGAAAGTTGCAAAATTACGATTATTTTCCGAATCGTTTTCAAGATTATTGCCACAAAATACAACATGTCCTACTTGCCGAAAAAAATGAAAAAATAAAAAAAATTCAAACATGACGAAATATTTAAAAAAAAGTGTACTTTTGCAGCCTCAAAAGGATCGGGGTGTGGCGCAGTTGGCTAGCGCACTTGCATGGGGTGCAAGGGGTCGGAAGTTCGAGTCTTCTCACCCCGACCAAACGAAAAGGAAACGCAAAAGCGTTTCCTTTTTTTATTAGATAATGATATAGGGAAAAATCTGGTTAGTAACAGATTCCGCAACACTTGAAAAAAGTTACTAAAAATATTGATTTTTAATGACTTAATCATTCCAAATGCGCTTCCAGCCCCTTATTTTAATGAGAAAACCAACATTATCGGATAATGGTCAGAGATGTATGGAACACCGTAGTCTTTCTTAAGGGTTTTAAAAACCAAATTCTCGGTTGGAATGGAAGAAAACAGATGATCAATCTGCGACGCTTTATCTTTACCGTATCCGTTATAGGTGATTGAATTGTCACGCTGCCAAGCGTTGGAACGGCATATTTTCATCAGGGCGCCATTATTCGCTTCGGTCCTAGCCGCATTAGACACTTTGCTGATGGCAAATTCCGATGTGTTTTTCCGATCTGGGGTTGGAGCTCCAACAATCGGAGTGAAAATACGATCATAGACAGGCGAATTCATATCTCCACCCAAAACAAACACCGAGTTAGTGTCGCCAACAATCTCGCGGATTTTTCCCGCAATCAGTTTAACAGACTCCTGGCGGGCAATCTTTCCCACATGATCCAAATGGGTATTGAAGTAATAGAATGATTTCCCGCTCTGCATATCCTTGAGTTTCACATAGGTGACCGTACGCTTGCAGGCGGCATCCCAGCCCATTGACGCGCTTTCAGGCGTTTGGCTCAACCAGAATGTGCCGCTATCCTTCAATGCGAATCGGTCGGTCTTATAGAAAATGCCCATACACTCCCCTTCTTTCTTGCCGTCATCACGCCCTACTCCAACCATGTTGTAACCGCGCAGCTCCTTGCGGAGGTACTTCTGCTGGTCGGGCAGCATCTCCTGCACACCCATCACATCCGGATTCTCCATCATTATCATCTTAACCACCGCCTCTTTGCGTTTGGGCCAAGCATTAACGCCATCCACATCCGGCATTCCACTCATGCGGATATTGAACGACATGAGCTTCACCAGCGGTTTATTCTCTGCCCATGCCGTCACCATCGCCACATTTTCCGTCATAAAACGATCCACTCCCAATCTGACCATCTCTTTGACCTCCTGTTCTTTGCGCACATTGGAAACCCCAATCGGCATATTCAAAGTTCTGGCTTCCTTCACCCAATTGGGGTGACTCTGAAGAGTGGCATAATCGTAAACACATCCAATCTTGCCCACCCGTTTAGAAATCTCTTTCGGTGAATTCTTCGCCTGAAGACTGACGACCTGTATGTTTTTGAATTTCTCCACCAATGCTCGGCAAATTGACTCATCGGCGGAAGCAAAGATGACTTTGTTGGGCAAAAAGTTGGACTTATGAAGTTTTCCCAACACCCTAATCAACTCTTCCCGCTGACGGGGAGTGCAGGTTTGGAAATTGAGCATCAGGAACATCTTTGGATTCTGCTCAATCTTGTCGGGAGTAATGGTAGGAAGTTGCAAGTTTTGTTGTTGCTCCGGAAGATCCTGAGTTTTCTTGTAACGAAGGAGATAATCATCCAGGCGCATCTTCTTGAAATCATTATTCCGTAAAAGCTGCTCTTGAGTCAAATTATTGTCAAGCACTTTGTCATCCTGCACAAAGCACACCAGAACCTGATTGTCGGCCGTAACCATGACCGTGCAACTTGAGGCGTAGCAACCGAACTTGCGCGCTGCTGAGATGGCCTCCATTGAACCGGAAGAGGTGCCGGAAGAGAGGTAATACCCTCCATCCGCAATGACTTTCGCATGAGACAATCTTTTTGAAATGACTTGGGCATACATCGTGCCTGACATCATTCCAAGAAGTGTCAAAAATATAAATAATCTTTTCATAATTAAATATTTAGCAATTAAAATCTGGCGCCAATCCCAACTTTGATGATGGAATCATAACCGGCATTCAATTCAAACAAACCATAAAATTTCTTGCCGACATTCACGCCGAAGGCCGTCACATTGAAAGCAAAAGCGAAGTTGTTGTCCTTCTTGCCATCATTTTCATCCTTTTTAGCATTTTCCGCTGTCGATCCCGACCAAAAATACGCGCACCCCACATCCAAACCGGAATAGAGGCGCACCCAGGGGCGATTAAGATAGGTGAAGTGTACGCTTGGCATGAGAGCAACCAGCACATCATGGTTCACGGAAGAGACTGCGGTTCGGAAAGTATCCGTATATTGTGTTGTTTTCGCACATTCCACGGTGGCTTTCACGCCCACCTGACACCAGGGTTTCACTTGATAGTAATAATGCAGCCCATAGTTGCCATACCATTTCATTTCAATGGGTTTATGACTGAGCGCTCCGCCCAAACCGCTCCAGAACCCAATGGTTCCGTTGATGAATCCACCCACTAATGAGCATGGACCCGCATCAACTCCTATCTCATGGTACAAGTCGCTGTGGGGTTTTTGCGCTGAAAGGGGTTGAAAAAAGCAAACAACTAACACACAAATGGTTACAACAACTCTTTTCATAACTATGCGGTTTGATTGTTGTTCGATTTATTCGCAGGAAGGCGGGACATTTTCGGTGTATTGGCGGCCCAGATGGCGTTTCTGGCGTTGCTGCCAACGCTCGCGCGCGTATTGCTGCATGTCGGAGACCTCGTCGCTCTCGTCAATGATTTCAAGGCCGAACACCGTCTCAATGATGTCCTCCATTGTCAGAATACCTTGGAAACACCCGTATTCGTCAATAATCAAGGCGATTTGCGATTTCTGTTTCAGCATGGAGTCCCAGATGTCGCTGACCGAGGTTTCCTCATTGAAATACGGCATTTCGCGTTTGATTTCGCCCAATGTCATGTTGAACTTGTCCTCGGCAAGATTCTCCAAAGCGTCATCGCGAAGCACATAACCGGTAATATATTCCGGCGATTCGGCATACACGGGAATACGGGAGAAATGGTCGTACTGGTCATCATCGTAATACTCGCGCAAGGTCATGCTTTCGGGGGCGACGGAAGCCACCACGCGGGGCGTCATCACCTCCTCGGCCTTCACATTGTCCAACTTGATGATATTCTGGATAATCTTGTTCTCATCCTTCTCTATCACGCCTTCCTCCTCGCCCACATTGGCGATGGCGAGCACCTCCTCGCGGCTTACCGTGGCATCAGGTTCCTTTTTGGTGAACAGGTGGCTGATCAACTCAATGAGTTTCACGAACGGGAACATCAGCACGATAAGCACGCGGATAGTCTTGGCGGTAAAGCCCATCAGACTTTTCCAGCGGGTGGTTCCCAGTGTCTTGGGGATAATCTCGGCGAAGATGAGAATCAAGATGGTGGTGATGGCTGAAACCAAACCGAACCAGCGGCTGCCGAACAACAGCGTGGCTTGTTGGCCCACGCCTGCGGCGCCGATGGTGTTGGCGATCGTGTTGAGGGACAGGATGGCCGCCAGGGGACGCTCCGTGTCGGTCTTGTACTGCTTGAACAGCGAGGCCGGCTTATAGCCTTCCTCCTCACGCATCAGGATATACGAAATCGGGGTGGACAGCAAACTCGATTCCAAAGTGGAGCAAAGGAACGAGATGGCCATCGCACTCAATAAAAAGACTAATAATAAGGTCATTACGGTTTTTAAAAAATCGGTGCAAAGATACGAAAAATGTGGATTGCTATATATGTTTGTTTTTTTATAATTTTGCATGTTAATTGATTAAAGAGTAAAAGAGGAAAAGAGTAATAGAGTAAAATAAAAGAGTATGAATTTAGATTTTAGTTATCAGAATCCTACGAGGATTCATTTCGGGAAAACGGCCATGAATCATCTGGCCGACGAACTTAAAACATTCGGGCCCAATATTTTATTGGTCTATGGCAAAAACTCCATCAAGAAGATGGGCTTGTACGACACCGTAATGCGCACCTTGCAGGAATGCGGCAAGTGTGTGGTGGAACTGGCCGGTATCAACTCCAACCCACGATACAGTCAGTTATTGGAAGGTGCGCGGCTCGTGCGCGAGAACCACATCGACCTCATTCTGGCTGTGGGTGGCGGATCCGTCATCGACTGCTCCAAAGGCATCGCCATGTCGGCATACTGCGAGGGCGACCCTTGGACGCGCTACTGGGAAAACGGCGAGGATGTCAGCAACCCCGTAGTACCCGTGGCCTCCATCCTCACCATGACCGGAACCGCTTCCGAAATGAACGGCGGTTCGGTCATCACCAACGAGGACAAGAAGCTGAAACTGGGGCGCGTGTTCCCGCTGGAACTGGCCTCTCCCAAGTTCTCCATCCTCAACCCTGAATTCACCTTCAGCGTGCCCAAATACCAGATGGTGAGCGGCATTTTCGACATCTTCTCACACCTTATGGAGCAATACTTCTCAGGGGATGACGACTGCGTGAGCGACTACCTGCTGGAAGGCGACATGCTGGCTCTGATCAGCGCCGCGCGCAAGGCCGTTGTCAACCAGGAGGACTACGAGGCGCGGAGCAATATCATGTGGTGCGCCACTATGGGACTGAACAAAATCCTGGCGCTCTCGAAAACACAGGACTGGGAAGTGCACATGATTGAGCACCAATTGGGCGCCTACACCGATTGCGCGCACGGCATCGGTTTGGCCATCATCTCCGTGCCTTATTACCGCCACATCTACAAGTACGGTCTGCACCGTTTCGTGCGCTATGCCAAGAACATCTGGCATGTGGCGCCGGAGGGCAAGACTGACGAGCAGATTGCGCTGGAAGGCATCCAGGCACTCAGCGACTTCATCGCCGAGATGGGCATTCCGCAAACCTTGAGGGAGGTGGGCGCCACTGAAGAGATGCTGCCCCTCATCGCCGAATCCACCGTGAAATGCGGCGGCTACCATGTGCCTTCTACGGAAGAAGTGCTGGAGATACTGAAGGCGTGCTACTAATATTGGTTATACCCCCATATAAAAGAGATTCCGCTCACGCTTGCGCGTCTCGCGGAATGGTGCTCAGCGCACAAGTAAAAGAGGGAAAGATGGGCGGCAGATAGTTGGTGCCGTGTTGGAAATGCCCTATAATGCCGCCCATCTTTCCCAAAAAACACTTCGGTGCGTGCACCATTCCGTCGTGAACAAAGTGAACGGCGGAATCCCAATCAACAATGTTGGGTCAACATCTATATCATTGCTTTTTGTTATTGCAAGTGAGCACACCGATTAGTAATTCTCGGCGTTCACCTCGAAATAGGATTGCGGATGGGCGCAGGTGGGGCAAATCTCCGGCGCTTTCGTGCCCACCACAATGTGACCGCAATTGCGGCATTCCCAAATCTTCACCTCGCTCTTTTCAAACACCTGAGCGGTTTCCACATTCTTCAGCAGCGCACGATAACGCTCCTCGTGGTGTTTCTCGATAGCGGCCACCAAGCGGAATTTCTCTGCCAACTCCTTAAATCCTTCTTTTTCAGCAGTTTTGGCAAAATCCTCATACATATCGGTCCACTCATAGTTTTCGCCATCGGCGGCGGCGGCCAGATTCTCGGCAGTGCTTCCGATGCCGTTCAGTTCCTTGAACCACATCTTGGCATGCTCCTTCTCGTTATCGGCGGTTTTCAGAAACAGGGCGGCAATCTGCTCATAACCCTCTTTCTTGGCCTTGGAGGCGAAATAGGTGTATTTGTTGCGGGCCTGGGACTCGCCGGCGAAAGCGGCTTCCAAATTCTTCTCCGTCTGCGTGCCCGCATACGGGTTTTGCTTCGGAGCATCCTCCGAAATCAACTCCAGGTCTTCAGCGCCAGCGCCGCAAACAGGGCATATAAGTTCTTCACCATCAGCCAATTCAAATTCCACTTTGCAAATCTTGCATTTGTACTTTTTCATTTTTTCAGTTTTTTTTAATGTTAAAATTAAAGATTTATACAAACGGCAAATATACAATTTTTATTCCTTTCGTCAAAAAAACATCGCCCCATACCCAAAATCCGCTATAGGCCGCATAACATATCACTAACAAAAGGGATATTCCGGAATCGAATGGAGCTCTATTTTTGCAGCGTAAAAAAGGAATAGTTTTTTCATGATTTAATTATAGTAAGTTGTTGTTTTAATATTTTGATTTGGGTGGACTTGTTTCCGCCCATTTTTTTTATTTTTGCGCTGCTTATTCAAAAAACAATGTCTATGAAAACGGTTACCCAACACATACAAGCAACCCTGGTATTATCCATGCTTCTCATAGCGTCGCTCACCATAAAGGCGCAAGAGACCATCCAGATCCAAATCCCGACCATAGAGATGGTCTATGTGCGTGGTGGTGAGTTCATTATGGGGTGCACCGGCGAGCAGCGAGCGGATTGTCTGATTGATGAAACGCCGGCGCATCTGGTGCGCCAAAGCGACTTTCTCATCTCCAAATACGAGGTCACCCAGGAACTATGGATGGCCGTAATGCGCGGCAAGAACCCCTCAAAGGTTATCGGGGACAGTCTGCCTGTGACCCGCATCACCTGGTATGCCGCCCGCGAGTTCACCCAGAAGTTGAGCAAACTGACGGGCAAGAAGTACCGCCTGCCCACCGAGTCCGAATGGGAATATGCCGCCCGAGGGGGCCAGTTGAGCCGCGGGTACAAGTACAGCGGATCGGACAACCTGGCGGAAGTGGCCTGGTACAAGAAAAACAGCGGCCGCAAGCCCCAGCGTGTGGGCACCAAGAAACCCAACGAACTGGGCATCTACGATATGAGCGGGAATGTATATGAATGGTGCTACGACGGGTTTGAGAACTACGAGATGAGTTTAAGCGGCAACATCGTGGATCCCTACGGCGACGATTGGAGCCATGTCAAAATCATTCGGGGCGGCAGCATGACCAGTTTTCCTGATGTATGCCGCAATTCCGCCAGAACCCGCGCCACCGACACCTACCAATACAATTTCGTGGGGTTCCGCCTGGCCATGGATGTGGAGTAAAAGTTCAAGGCAATCATCTTTTTTATATTTTTGCCGAAAATTTTACAGAAATGATCAAAAACTGTCAGGACATCCGAATCGAAACGGTGGAAAACAAAGGCAACATTGAAGGCCTTATTCACAAAAACATAATACTCACACCCGAGGAAATGATGAACCGAGCGCTTATGTTCAACATCATAACCCTCCCATCCGGGAGCCGCATCAAAGAGCACCCGCACACAGAGGACGCCGAGATCTATTACATCTTGGAGGGCGAAGCGGAGGTTACCGACAACGGCAAATCCGCCACTATGCGCGCCGGTGATGTGATGTTCACCGGCAATGGGGAGAGTCACAGCATTGCCAACAACAGTGGCAAGGATGTCCGGTTTCTGGCCTGTATTTTAAAATAAATGAGCATATATTATGAAAAAGATAATCAACCCATGGGTGGGCAACACCAATGGATACAATTGTTTCGGATGCGACCCCAACAACCCGATGGGCATGCAGATGAGTTTTTACTGGGACGGGCAGGATGTGGTTTCCGTATGGCGCGCTGGCGTGAACCATGTGAGCTGGATTGACACGCTGCACGGCGGATTGCAAGCCACTCTGCTGGATGAAATATGCGGATGGGTGGTCTTCTTCCAACTGCAGACCTCCGGTGTTACCGCCAAGATGGAGATGCGCTACCGCAAGCCCGTGAGCACCAAATGGCCGTACATTCTGCTGCGCGCACGCCTTGTGGAGCATCGTCGCACCTTGGCCACGGTCCGCGGAGAGTTGTGGAGTCCCGATCATGTTCTGTGCGCCGAGTGCACCTGCACCTACTTTGTGTATCCAACAGAGAAGGCGCTTGAGATGGGCTATGAGCCCGCCCTGCTTGACGACACAGAACTATCACTGGATGATGTGATCCAAAAGACCATTTACAAAGACATTCGCAAATAACGCTTCTGGAGTTAACTTAAACTCTTTTCCCTTTTGGCTAAAGGTTTGTATATAGAATTCTCATTCTGAGATATGCGGCAAAATATCCACCGTGCTGCTGGATGAGTGCGGGGCCTGATTCACCTGTATCTGCACGGCTATTTTGTCCTTCACCTCGTCGCGGTGACTGATGGCACACACCTGGCGGTTGTTGCTGGTTCGCAACGACTCCAAGGTGTTGATGGCCCTCTGCAACGGTTCGCCACTCAATGTGCCGAAACCCTCGTCAATGAACAAGGTCTCCACCTTCAAACTCTGCCCAATCTCACTCAACGCCAATGCCAACGCCAACGACACCAGGAAACCCTCACCACCCGAGATGGTGCTGACCGGACGCTTCACGCCACCCTCATAGGCATCCTCCACCAGAATAATCAGGTCCTGCCCTGGCGCGGTATGCAATGTGTAGCGGTCCGTAAGCGTCCGCATGTGCACATTGGCGGCATTCACCAGGTTGGCCAGGATATAACTCTGCGCAATGAGCCGGAATTTGTCGCCCTTCGCATCCCCAATCAGGTCGTTAAGTTTTTTCCACCGGTCATATATAGCGAACTTCTTCGCATGTTCTTTTTTAAGTTCGGCATGCTTCTCTATCAGTTTGTCATCGTCTTTCAACCTCTGATTGTCGGCTCCCACTTCTCCATTCAAATTCTTTTGCTTCTCGTTTAACTCACTGAGAATGCACTCCAACGACTCAATCGTTTCATCCTCACTTATTTCCGGCTTGGTCTTCTCATGGTCTTTTATCTGCTTGTCAATGGTTTTCAATGCACTATTGGCTGCGGTAAACGCATCGTTTGCATTTTTCACTGTTTGGCGCTGTTGCTCAATGATACCTTTGAGTTTTATGAGTTGCTCTAACCGTTCCTTCGTCATTTCAGGATTGACTTTTATATAATTGTCAAGGTCATCCTGATTGGCCTTCAATCTCTCCTTCGCCGTTTTCTTGTTCGTCAAAGCAGCCGTAACTTCGTTCGTCAGCGTCTGTGCCTTAGCCAGTATGTTGGGCAACTCTGCCGCATTTTGATGGGTGAGGGACTTCCATTCCGGCAACTCGCTTAGCATCTGGTCAAACAATATGTCAAGCGCACCTATCTTATTATCTCTCAAATCCTTAACCTCACTATGCAAGTTTTCAAGTTTCTTTGCCCGTTCTATCTTCTTTCCAATTTCCTCCTTCCGTTTTTCCGCATTTTCCATCGCTTGCTCCAGAACCTTAGGGGTATGCTCATCCAATTTTTCGATGTCACACTTCTCTAATGCCTTCTTGGCATCATTTTGTGCCTTCTCAAGAGATGTGTCCTCATCAAACGCCTTCAATTCTTTTTCATAAGCGGGTCTGTTCTGTTTCAACCAAATGTCACATTCATTGTACTGTTTGTTAAAGCCATCAAATGCTTTTTTTGCTTCGTCACATTTCTTTTTCGCATCTTCCACAATCCGTTTCAATTGGTCTTCATGTGGAACCTTATCCAGTGATTTTATCTCCTGTCCACAAATCGGACATCTGTGGTTAATCTGCAGGTTGGCACGCAATTTCTCCGCCAGCGTATCTATGGCCAAATTCAACCGCTCGTATTCTTTAACCGATTCTTCATGCTTTGTCTTGGCAGACTCTACCTTAGGGACTAAATCTTCAAGTTCTTTACTTTTCTTGCCAATTTCCTTCTTTTTCCCTTCAAGTTCCGTCTGTTTTTCACTTCTCTCTTTCTCTTTCGCAAAATAGGCACCCACGAACGCATTGGCCGTACTGATATTACCGGTCAGCTTCAAGACATTTTCTTTCTGCCTATTCAATTCATCCAAGGGAAGGTTCTCTCCTCCTTCCGCCTTGATTTCATCGTCTATCTTCCGAATCTGCTCATCAATGCTGTTTATTCTTTCACGAATGAACTCCTGGCCGTTCAGCACGGTTATGTACTTAGATTTCAATCCCTGAATTGTCTGCTCGGCCTTATCAATCGTTCCCGTCGCCTCACGAACAGCGGAAAGCCATACGCGCGCGTCAGTCGTACTATCCCAATCCTTCACATTCTGAAGCGCAAGTTTATAGGCATCCGACTCCATGGTCTGTTTAGCTTGTAATAGCGAACTATTCGCTTTTGATTGATTATCGAGAAGTGTTTCCTCCGTTGACAACCAGTTTTTCTTCTTTTGAGCAGTGCCAAGTTCTTTTTCTAAAGTATCAAGTTTGCCCTTATTATCTATTAAAGTTTTCTCCAATTCTTTCCTAACATCCTCTTTCATGGGCTGCTGTTCCTGCTTCTCAGGATCCACCTTATCCATCTCCTCCTTTTTCTTTTTCGTCAACTCAAAGACCATCGCACCAATTTGGGCATACTGCTCGGTGTTGGTAATCTTTTCAAGAATGGCGGCTTTTTCCTTGTTGCCGCTCTTAAGGAAACGGGTGAAATCGCCCTGTGCCAGCATCGTTGTCCGGCAGAACTGGTCGAAAGTCAGGCCCACGGCGACTTGAATGGCTTCAGCCATCGCTTTGTCTTTTCCGGTTCCCTTGATATTGCTCACGCCATTGCCAGCATCGGGTGAGTCCTCCGGATGGGTGAGGTTTTTAAGCGACCATGTGCGATCGAGATTCTTTTTCTTGCGTTCCACATGCCACTCAGCCTCATACTCATTCCCATCGCTGCCCAAAAACGACAGGCGTGCAAACGCCTCTGTAGTGTTTTTTCGCATCAACTGCTTGGTATCCGTGATATCCATCTTATCAGCATCGCTTTCCCTCCATTCGCCATCCATCTCCGAGTTGGTCATACGCGGCGTGGTGGCGTAGAGAGCCAAACAGATGGCATCCAAAATGGTGGATTTGCCCGCACCCGTATCGCCCGTGATAAGAATCACATTGCTATCGGCCAACGGTTCTTTTTCAAAATCGATATTAGCATGCTCAATGGATGCTATATTTTTGATTTCCAATCTTTTCAGTTTCATATTTAGTCCTCCTTGGTTTTTAATGATTCCAATACTTCGTTAAACAGCGGTTGCATATTCTCCTCGTCAAACAGCACGCTGTTCGTGTCGGCGGCATACATCCGCACCACTTCCCAGGGATCGGTGGCCTGGAACTCCTCCACGGTCATTTGCTGTTGGCCACTGTCATCTGTGCTATATGTCTTGCGTTTCGCATTGATGAAACAGAAGATATACGCTTTGCCCTTCGCCTGTTCCACCGCCTTATCGTAGGCGTTGGACGGCATGGCTTCGGGGTCTGTGATGTTGAAACGGATATACGCTTTCTTATCCGCCGCATATTCCTCATATTGCGCACTCACATCTTTCCATGCGCCGAACACTTTCGTGTCGTCGGGATTCGGCAGCGTGACCAATGGGCGTGGATTTTGTATCTTCACCATTTTAAAATTGTCTTTGGTGAGCGTCGCATTGTGTTCCGGAATCTCCACGATGGTCACCGAATGGTCGTATGCTTCATCAAAACTGACCGCCATGGGCGAACCGCTATAGCGCACATTATGCTTGCCCGTATGCAAAAACTGCGGTTTGTGGATATGTCCCAACGCCAAGTAGTCATAGCCATCGCCTATTTTCGCGACATCCATCACATCCACTCCTCCCACGCGCTTGTCGCCCGCATCTTCGTGTCCTGTAAAATCCACTCCCGAGATGGCGGTATGCGCGCTGAAAACGACTGGCAGATTGTCCGTATTCTTCTGGTTGGCCAAGTCAATCAACTGCTGATAAATGTCCACTGGCAGATATCGGTCGTTGGTAAACGGCAGTGCGATGACATACCCTTTGCCGGGCACCTCAACGATGTGGGACTCCAGGTTGTCCTTGTCGAACTTGCCAATCATGTGGACATTCAGGGCTTCCCATGGGGTTTTGAAAATCTCGTGTTTCGTGCCGCTGTCATGATTGCCCGCCGTGACCACGATAGTCATGTCGGGGCAAGACTTGCACAAGTCGGCAACGGCCTTGTTGAACATTTTCTGGACTGCCGGTTTCGGTTCGGCGGTGTGGTAAACATCCCCTGAGATCAGGAACAAGTCCGGTTTCTCCTCTTTCGCAATCTTGACCATCTGGTCGAGCATCGATTGCTGCTCGTCGGTGCGATCATAGCCATAGAGCACATGCCCCAAATGCCAGTCGCTGGTGTGTAAAATTCTCATATAGGTATTAGGTTTGATTTTAACTCTGTTTTTGATACCGCAAAATTACGATTAATTTCGCACTAATAACATTCCACAAGAACCTCATCAGGACTTTTGTGGAAGGCAAGCGGATTGACAATCGTATTCTGAGGTCGGCTCGCCCGACTCATACAGGGTAAAAGAATGATTCATAATGATGATTTAAATGGTTAACATGACATTGTCCTTTTTGCAACAACCGTGCCGAAAAACATCTTAGCAGACATAAAAAAAAGGGCACCGATTTTTTGTCGGCACCCGTTAGAAACATGCTATTATAGTTCGCTTTTGCTACGAAAACCGCAATAACATCCTCACCTCGGCAATGCTCAAACCATTCGGTTTGGCATTGCGCTCGGTTCGTCATTATTTGACTTCCTCGAAATCGACATCTTGGACTTCTCCGTCGTTGCCGGATCCGCCTTGCGGGCCTTGAGCGCCACCTTGAGGACCTGCCTGCTGGTTGAAACCGCCGTTGAAGTCGGCACCCGGTTGCTGGGCACCACCCTGCTGGTACATCTTGGCAGAAGCGGCCTGCCATGCGCCCTGCAACTCAGCCGTAGCCGCGTCAATACCGGCGAAATCCTTGTTGTCGTGCGCCGTTTTCAACTTGGCGGCAGCGGCCTCGATCTTGGCTCTGTCGTCAGCGGGCACCTTGTCACCAAACTCCTTGAGTTGTTTCTCGGTGGTGAACACCAATGAGTCAGCGGCATTCAGTTTGTCGATTTCCTCCTTGGCTTTCTTGTCGGCTTCGGCATTAGCTTCGGCTTCGGCCTTCATGCGCTTGATTTCATCGTCGCTCAAACCGGAAGAGGCCTCGATTCTAATCTTCTGTTCTTTGCCGGATGCCTTATCTTTAGCCGTAACGCTGAGGATACCGTTGGTGTCGATGTCGAAAGTGACTTCGATTTGCGGCACGCCACGCATAGCGGCAGGAATGCCATCGAGGTGGAAACGGCCGATGCTCTTGTTCTGTGCGGCCATCGGACGCTCGCCCTGCAACACATGGATCTCCACAGAGGTTTGGTTATCCACTGCTGTGGTGAAGGTTTCCGTCTTCTTGGTCGGGATGGTCGTGTTGCTTTCGATGAGTTTGGTCATCACGCCACCGAGGGTTTCCAGACCGAGTGACAGCGGAGTCACATCCAACAGCAGGATGTCTTTCACCTCGCCGGTGAGCACGCCGCCTTGGATAGCGGCACCAATTGCCACCACTTCGTCAGGGTTCACGCCTTTGGACGGAGTCTTGCCAAAGAATTTCTCCACGATTTCCTGGATGGCAGGGATACGGGTGGAACCGCCCACGAGGATCACCTCGTCAATGTCGGAGGTGGTGTAGCCGGCGTCGGACAACGCTTTCTTACACGGTTCAATGGTGGCGCGGATCAGGTCGTCGCACAATTGCTCGAACTGGGCACGGGTGAGCGTACGCACCAAGTGTTGCGGCACACCGTCAATCGGCATGATATACGGCAAGTTGATTTCCGTGGAGTTGGAGCTGGACAGCTCAATCTTGGCTTTTTCAGCGGCCTCTTTCAGACGCTGCAATGCCATGGCATCCTTACGCAAATCCACATTATAGTCTTTCATGAACTCTTCCGCCAGCCAATCGATGATCTTGTGGTCGAAGTCGTCACCGCCAAGGTGTGTGTCACCGTTGGTGGATTTCACCTCAAACACGCCGTCGCCGAGTTCCAGGATGGAGATATCGAAAGTACCGCCGCCGAGGTCGAACACGGCCACTTTGGAGTCGTTTTTCTTCTTGTCCAAACCGTATGCCAATGCGGCAGCTGTAGGTTCGTTGATGATTCTTTTCACCGTAAGTCCAGCAATCTCGCCGGCCTCTTTGGTGGCCTGACGCTGGGAGTCGCTGAAGTAAGCCGGCACCGTAATCACGGCTTCGGTAACTTCCTGTCCCAGATAATCTTCAGCGGTTTTCTTCATCTTTTGAAGAATCATGGCGGAGATTTCCTGAGCGGTGTAGGAGCGGTCGTCAATCTTCACTTTCGGCATGTTGTTGGCGGTGCGTTCCACGGTGTAGGGCACGCGTTCCACCTCCTTGATCACGCGGTCATAGGTCTCGCCCATGAAACGCTTGATGGAGAAGATGGTCTTTTGGGGGTTGGTGATGGCCTGTCGTTTGGCAGGATCGCCGACCTTTCGTTCATTATTACCGACGAAAGCCACGATAGAAGGGGTTGTTCTTCTGCCTTCGCTGTTCGGTATCACAACCGGCTCATTGCCTTCCATGACGGAAACGCAAGAGTTTGTAGTTCCTAAGTCAATTCCAATAATTTTTCCCATTTTGATGTTTATTTAATTGTTATTATTTCAGTTTGTTACGCGCATCCTGAATCATTTTAATTCAAGACGACGGAATGCATAAAACAACAACCGTGCCAAAAAATATCAGAGTGCATTCTGCTGACAATTTGGCAGAGAGAAATCAAGGAACTGACGGGATTTATGGACTCCTGTCACGCCAAAGCCGGTTCCGGACACATCACCGCGCAACGCTCTATAATGTTATTGGCATAATCGAAGCCCGTATCACACACTTTCTTGTCTTTGATGCCATCGTAACCCATGAACAAATGCATAATATTGTATCCATTGATGACATGCTGCAACAATTTCCGATCGCGTTTGCCAACAGCTTCTTTGTATTTATCGATTGACGGACGGCCTTTGCCTTTGCGCACATGAAAAACCGCATCAATGGCAATCAGACATCCTTTCCAGAGAATATCCCCAGCCGATTTGATGTATTTGCCATCCGTATAACTTTTTAATTCAGGATCATAATTTGCTTTTTTGATGACCTCCTGGGCATTGGCCACATACCTGCGGGCCTCTTCAATAGGATCTTTCTTTTCCATTACACTATATTTTGTTTAAACCATTGATTCAGGTTGCAAAGATACATTCCAAAAAATCTTTTTCCAATAGAGGAATGAAAAAAAATATAATTGTGATAATCAGATGATTATGAATTTTAAAGATGGTAAATTAGGAAATGATTGTTAACGGGGGAACCGACATTTCGGAAGTATTGGCAAAAAATGTATTTTTGTCGCAGTAAAACGCAACATAATTATGAATAAAAACATTCTCTTCCTAATCAGCATATTGGTTTCCAGTTTATGTCCCGCCATCGCCCAGGACATCATCGTGCTGCGCAACGCCGATGAAATCCAAGCGAAAGTGCAGACCATCGGTTTCGATGACATAACCTACAAAAAATGGGATTTCCAGGACGGTCCCTCCTACCAGATTGCCCAAAGCGATGTGCTTTTCATCAAATATGAAAATGGGCGAAAAGAACTGTTCTACAACAGAAAAACATCTGACCATAAGTCTAGCAGTGACGAACCGATATATGTTAACAAAACACAAAAACGCACCCTTTTCAACCTGTATATAGAAGGTGGTGCCCTTTTCACCACTTCAGAGGCCGGGCCGGCTGTCCATTTCACTTTTGGAGGACGGTTCTCGGAAATTTTCTACGCCGGACTCACCACCGGCTTTGATGCCTTGTTTCTCACCGATGGGTCAGAATCCTTTGACGCAGCAACATTTCCCCTTATGCTGAATGTAAGGAGTTTTATTCCTATCAAACACAAGTATTATCCATTCCTTTCATTATCGTTAGGAGCAGATTTCATGACCACTTTCCAAACAGGATACTATTACCAAGGCAGATATTATTCCGTCAATCCCATCACCCCTGCATTTCGTTTTCGTGCCGGTGCCGGATTCGAATACAAAAGATTTGTAATCGGAGCAGGGTCTGACCTTCTCTATTTTGGAGAAAATATTGGTTATGCTGTTCTTGGTTATCTCCAATTAGGAGTAAAAATCGGTAAAGTAAACTGATACTGTCTTGTTCAATAAACTCCTTTTCGCACTGTTTTTCCTCTGGCAACTGCCACAGAATCTGGTGGCGCTGCTCGTCATGCCCTTTTTAGGCAAACTGACCTTTGTGGATTATCGCCATTATTGCGTGGGATTTGCCGGCACACGGTTCCCCAAAAACGCCGACGGCGTGTCGCTGGGCAGTTTCGCTTTCTTCCACCCGGATGCGGTGGGCAATGAGTTCACCATCCGCCACGAGATGGACGGCCACTCGGCGGACTCCAAAATCTTCGGTCCGCTCTACCTGCTTGTCATCGGTCTGCCCTCCGTATTGCATCTGCTGTTTCTGAAAAAGGGAGTTGACTACTATACATTCTACACCGAAAGAAGAGCCAACAAACATGCGGGGTTGGAAGAGAGATTAGAAATTAAAGATTAAAGTTGAAAATTGAGAAATAGATGACTGCCACTATACTTACCCTACTCTATTTGTTCGGCATTCCGCTAATGCTGATGCTGCTGGCGAAGCGCTGGCCCATCATTGAGAAAATCAGCCCAATGGTGATTCTGTACATTATCGGACTTGTGGTCGGAAACGCCGGATGGCTTGGAGTGAGCGCGACGAACATCTGCACGCAAGTGTCGAATGTGGTGGTGCTGCTCACCATCCCGCTGATGCTACTGGGTTGCAACTACAAGTCCTTGTCTGCCAAAATGGCGCTGAAGGCGTTCTTCTCCGGACTTGTCAGCGTGCTGGCGGTCACCATCGCCGGATTCTTCCTTTTTCACGGGCAGGCGGCCGCCGCCGGTTTGGAGCGCGCCGACTTCGCCCGTATCAGCGCTGTGATGGCCGGCATCTATATCGGCGGCATCCCCAACCTCGCCCCTGTGTCCAAAGCGGTGGAGTTGCCACAGCATCTGTTCCTGTTGGTATCCAGCTACGATCTGATTGTCACAGGATTATACCTGATTGTCATCGTTTTCTTTGGAAATGTCATCGTGAGAACACTTTTCGGCAAGAAAAGCCAAACCAGCAGCACTGAAAACGACTCTCCTGAGACAGAGCACCATACGAAAAAACCATGGCCGAAAACGCTGCTCAACCGCGCTATTGGCATTGGTGTGGCACTTTTGATCGCCTTCATCGCCTATTGCATTTCCATGCTGCTGCCCACGCAAAACAGCGTTGCCATCATCATCATCGCCATAACCACTTTATCCATAGCCATTTCTTTCTTGAAACCGGTAAAGAAACTGGAAGGGACTTTTGACATGGGTTTATATTTTGTCTATGTCTTCTGCCTGGCCGTGGCCACCATGGTGAATGTGCATGATTTGGAACTGTCGAAACACCTGTTCATCCTTTATTATATCGCCTTTGCCGTATTCGGATCGCTGGCATTACAACTTCTGACCGCCAAAATCTTCAAGATTGACGGGGATTTGACGCTGGCCTCCTCCATCGCCTTCATCAACTCGCCGCCCTTTGTGCCCATGGTGGCCGCCACTTTGAAAAACAAGGACATCATCCTGCCTGGCATTGCCATAGGACTTTTGGGATATGCCGTAGGAAACTACCTGGGAATCGGGTTATTCCTGATGCTAAAATAAACCAAATATTTTATTATCTTTGCAGGTTGATATTTTGACATTTGGGAAAATGGTATTCCAAGTGTCGGATTATGGTTTTGCATTTTATTAAAATATTATCAATCAATATATTAAATTAAAAACATTCTTTATGTCTAAAACACTTTTCTTAGGAGATGAGGCAGTTGCCCAGGCCGCGTTGGATGCAGGCTTGTCCGGAGTGTACGCATATCCCGGAACTCCTTCCACCGAAATCACAGAATTTATCCAGAACTCCAAACAGGGTCGTGCCGGCGAAGTGCACAGCATTTGGGCCGGTAACGAGAAGACCGCCATGGAATCCGCCATCGGCATGTCATACGCGGGCAAGCGTTCCATGGTCTGCATGAAGCATGTGGGCTTGAATGTGGCCGCTGACCCGTTCATGAACGCTTCCATCACCGGCGCCAACGGCGGTATGGTGGTGGTGGTGGCCGACGACCCTTCCATGCACTCCTCACAGGACGAGCAGGACTCACGCTACTATGCCAAATTCGCGCTGATCCCGTCCTTCGAGCCCTCCAACCAGCAAGAGGCCTACGACATCACATATGCCGCTTTCGACTATTCTGAGAAATACCACACGCCGGTGCTGATCCGTCTGACCACGCGTCTCTCCCACTCCCGCGCAGGCGTGGAGCGCAAGGCCGAGCGTCCACAGAACCCGCTGCACATCGAGGAGAACCCGAAACAGTTCATCCTGCTGCCCGCCAACGCACGCGTGCACTACCGCACCCTGCTCGGAAAACAGGACGCTTTTGAGAACGAGTCACTCAACTCCCCGTTCAACAAGTACATCGACGGTACTGACAAGAAGATGGGCATCATCGCTTCCGGTATCGCATACAACTATTTGATGGAAAACTTCGAGGGTGGCAAATGTCCGTATCCTGTGCTGAAGATTTCCCAATACCCGCTGCCTTCCAAGCTCATCGCCAAGATAGTTGACGAGTGCGAAACCGTGCTCGTTGCGGAAGAGGGTTATCCGTTCATCGAGGAGCAGGTGCGCGGCATTCTGAACCGCACAGGCAACATCATCGGCCGTTTGAGCGGCGCACTGCCTCGTGACGGCGAACTCAATCCGAACCTCGTGGCCAAGGCGCTCGGTCTGCCCGACACTTACGGCTCCCCGATTCCGGAACTCGTGGTTCCCAGACCGCCCGCATTGTGCGTGGGTTGCCCGCACATCGACTCCTACAACGCCATCAACGCCGCCATGGAGAAATACGGCAAGGGCAAAGTGTTCGCCGACATTGGCTGCTACACCTTGGGCGCCCTTCCTCCTTACAACGCCATCTACACCACGGTTGACATGGGTGCTTCCATCACCATGGCCAAGGGTGCCGCCGACGCCGGTCTGCGCCCTGTGCTGGCCGTCATTGGCGACTCCACCTTCACACACAGCGGTATGACCTCCCTGTTGGACTGCATCTATGAGAACACGCCGGTAACGGTAATGATTCTCGACAACAGCACCACGGGCATGACCGGTGGTCAGGACTCCCACGCCCTCGGCGTACTCGGTGAGATCTGCAAGGGTCTCGGCGTCAAGGAGGACCACATCCACCGCATCAACCCGCTGAAGGCGCACCACGAGGAGAATGTCGCCATCATCGAGAAGGAACTCGAATATGAAGGCGTCTCCGTCATCATCCCGACGCGCGAGTGTATCCAAACCCTCAGCCGCCGCATGAAGAAACAACAGGCCGCCAAGAAGTAACTGTTAGACCAAAGACTATAGACCGAAGACTTGAGACTTTATTTCTCCTGTCTAAGGTCTCCAGTCTTCAGTCTGAAATTGTAAAGAACATAGTAACAAACTATAAGATTAAGAAAATGAAAATAGACATCATATTAGCAGGTGTAGGCGGTCAGGGCATCCTCTCCATCGCCACCATCGTCGGCTACGCAGCCGTCAAAAGAGGAATGTATATGAAACAGGCCGAGGTTCACGGCATGAGCCAGCGCGGCGGTGATGTGCAGTCACACTTCCGCCTCTCCGACCAGGAGATCGCTTCCGACCTTATCCCCATGGGCAAGGCCGACATGATCATCTCCGTGGAGCCCATGGAGTCTCTCCGTTATCTCCCGTGGCTGAATCCCGAAACGGGCTGGCTGATCACCAACGACCAACCGTTCGTGAACATCCCGAACTATCCGGATTTCGACAAACTGAACGCCGAATTGGGCAAACTGAAAAACAAGGTGGTCATCAACGCCGACCAGATTGCGAAAGACCTCGGTTCCGCCCGTTCCGCCAACATGGTCATCTTGGGAGCCGCTTCCCCCTACCTCGGAATTCCGTTTGAGGAGATTGAGGCAGCCGTGAGAGAGAACTTCGCGCGCAAAGGCGAGGATATCGTAAATGTCAACATCGCTTGTCTGCGCGCAGGCAAGGAATTCGCCGAAAAGTTATAACCGACTCTGAATGAACAACCTGATAGAATTCTTCAAAAAGAATTTCCATTATTTCCTGCTTGCAATTCTTCTGGTTTTGAGTCTTATTATGATGGGGAAATCCATGGCTTACAGCAAATACAAGTTTGCCAAAGCATGCCAGAACACCATCGGACCCATCCAGAAGAATTGGGCGGAGATGATACACCGTTTCAGTCTTGGAAAGGAAAACGACAATCTGACGCAGCAGAACATCGCGTTGATGCGCGAGCATGAGAGCATGTTCATCCACAAGAATGACTCCACGCTCTCCATGATGAGCAAGACCGACTCGCTGCATCCGAGGAGCATGCGCTTGTATGATTACTCCTATGCGCATGTCATTTACAAGACCACGGATCAGGCGTTCAACTACCTTATCATCGACAAGGGAAGTGCGGATGGTGTGAACCGCGACATGGCCGTGACCTGCCCACAGGGTGTGGTCGGCGTCGTCAGTGATGTTTCTGAGCACTTCTCCTCAATCATCCCCATCCTGCATCCCGACTCGCGCATTAGCGCGACCGTCTCCCCCATCAACCAAGTGGGCACTGTGGTTTGGGAGGGGAACAACCCGCAAGTGGCATATTTAGAGAACATTCCGCAACACTTGGAAATCAACATCGGCGATTCGGTGCTGACCAGCGGATTCTCCAACATATTCCCGAAAGGGCTGCTAATTGGCACAGTGAAAGAGGTGGCTGTAGGCAAAAACGCCAGTTTCCTCACCATAAAAGTGAAACTTGCCACCGATTTCAGGAAGCTCCACACCGTCTATCTGATTGAAAACCTATACAAATCCGAAATTGACTCATTAAAAAACAATTTCAAGAATGAATAACATCGCCGCCAACATCTTACGATTCATCATAGTGTTGCTGTTACAGGTGTTCATCTGCAACTACATCCACTTGTTCGGATTCATCACCCCGGCGATATATTTGTTCGCCTTGATCCTTCTGCCCTTGGAGTTGCCTAAATCGGCACAATATCTGATCGGATTCACGTCTGGTTTTTTTGTGGACCTGTTCACCCACACCCTTGGCGTGAACGCGGCCGCATGCACCATTCTCATGTTCTTGCGCCCCTACCTGATAAAAGCGTTGAACGGGCGCAAGACGAATGACGCCATCGAGCGTCCCGTGCCCGGTGTGAAAGACTTCAAATGGCTGCTTGTATATGTGCTGTTGCTCTGTCTGCTGCACCAAGCCCTGGTAGTGATGTTTGAAACCGCATCTTTCCGCAATTTCGGACACACCTTGCTGGCCATTGTGGGCAACACCACCCTAACCGCCTTCGTCATACTCTGCATCGAGTACATCTTCTTCCCCATTAAAGGCAAAAACTAACGAGCATGAGAAAAGGACTACTCCCATTTCTGCTGATGACAGCCGCACTGCTGCTTTCCGCCTGCAACCCGACACGGGTGCTCACCGGAAACCAGCGCATGCTGCTCCGCAACAATGTGGATGTGAAAGGCACCTCAAGCGCAGACCTTGATGACGACCTCAAGTCCTACTGCCGCCCCATACCCAACACCCGTTTCCTAACCGTATTTCTCATTAAACCAAGACTATACGCTATGGGGCAACCCAAGGTTGACAAGGAAACCGGTGAGTTGACGGACACTAAAATGAGGAAATGGCTTCGTGAGAAAGCAGGTGAGCCGCCCGTATTACTGGACTCCTCCAAGATTGAGGAATCCATCGACCAGCTCAAAATCGTCATGAAGCAGAAGGGATACTTTGACGCAGATGTGTCCTATAAAGTAGTTCCTCAGAAGAAAGACCCTAAAAAGGTGAGGGCCAATTACTTGGTAACCGCCAACAAGCCCTATTTCATCAGCAGCGTCTCGTACAACATTGACATTCCCGAATACAAAAAGATTGTCATATTGAACAAAGACGCGTGCCTCATTTCCGAAGGCATGCAATACAACGAGGAAGTTATCTCGGACGAGCTCACCCGGATCATCAACCTGATTCGGGACGAAGGATATTATTATGTGGAGAAATCCATTATCAGCTGTGAGGTTTCCTACGATCCGCCAGTGGACTCGCTGCAACTCAACCCGCATACGGTCTCGCTTGAGATCATCTTGAAAGTGCCCAAGAACGACAACGCTTCCCGATATTTGTACAAATACACCTACAGGAACGCATACATCTTGCCGAATTTCACGACGGCGACCGCCTCAATCCCTCAGGACACGGTTAAGTTCCGCGCCCGAAACAAGAGGGATTCCACACGATACTATTTCATCACCCCGCATCTCAACTGGATGGACAAGCCCCTGAAAGACTTCCATTACGGCACGCTTGCCAACACCATATACAGCAAACGGGGCGTCCCCTACTCCCAAACTGTGCGCCGGAGGACAAGCCAATCCATCAGTCAGTTGGACAATTTCAGTTATTACAACATCGAGTACAAGGAAAACGAAAAGATGCTGGACACCGTGAAGAAAACCGGTGTGTTGGACACCTATATCCGCCTTACCCCCATGAAAATTCACAGTATCGGGGGACAGATAGACCTTCGTAACGACAAATCGGCCATCTCCTTCTCGTATCTGAACCGCAACATTTTCAAAGGCGCCGAGCACCTGCTCATTAATGTTTCGGGCGGTTATTTCTACTATTCCTTGAACAATCTTTTCCATCACAACACCACATACGCCTATCCTGAATTCGGTATCAGCGCGTCTTTGACATTCCCGAAACTGTTCCTTTTCAACAAAACGCAAAAGGAAACCGGCATCCGATACAGCACCAGTGTGAATGCCAGCGTCAATTATTCAGGACTGTACCGCCGGTTGATGTACAATATTGGCATGACCTACAACTGGAGTCCAAGTTACTATCTCAACCATAGTGTCAGTCCCATTGACATCAGCACCATCAACAACAGCGACCGCCGGGCTGCGCGCGTGCTGAATTACGACAACTACCCCGAATCCTACCAGCACAAGTTCGGCAAGTTCTTCCTGCTTTCGTTCAAATACAGCATGAATTACCTGGTTCCCTTCGATGTGACACGAAATCGGCACAACATGCGCATTTCGTTGAATTTCGAATCATCAGGACTGTTCCTCAAAGGACTCAACGCGCTTTTCTCCCCCGACGAGCGATGGATCATCAGCAAAAACTCCTTGGACAGTTTGGGTTACGGATACTCCACCTTCGAGAAGGTTGAGTTCACCTGGAATTACACCTACAAGATCAACAAGAACAACTCCTTTGCCACCCGGCTTTCCGCCGGAGCCATCATCCCCTTGGACAAGGATTCCTACATCCCGTATGAGCGCGGTTTTTATTTAGGCACGAGCAACAGCATGCGTGGTTGGGGATACCGTGGGCTCGGTCCCGGATCATACGAGCATGGCAAAGACAGTTTGTACACCGGTGACATTAAAATCGAATGGAACCTGGAATACAGGGGAACCATCTACAAATCATTCAAATATGGCATTTTCAGCGACATAGGAAACATCTGGCTGGCCAGAAAAAGTGATGACATGCCAAACGCGGAGTTTTCCCTAACACGATTCTACAAAGAATTGGCCATTGATGTGGGTGTCGGTGTGCGCTTGGACTTCAACTTCCTGGTGTTCCGCGTCGATTATGCCATCCCCATCTTTGATCCCACACGATACAATTACGGTACCTGGATCAATCCGGAGTGGTTCAAGAACACCCGGCGCCCATTCCGATGGTCCAATGGCATCAAGATTGCTATCGGATACGCGTTTTAGGAAACAAACGGGGAAATTTTTCAGTTTTCAAGTTTCAAGTATTGCTTGGCAATCTCCCAGATGACGATGCCGGCGGCGATTGTGACATTCAACGAATGCTTGGTGCCGAACTGAGGGATTTCAATTGCGCCATCGCATACGGGAAGAAGACGCTCATCCACGCCAAAAACCTCATTGCCGACAATGACGGCGATTTTATCTTCCGTTTGAAAGGCCATATCCTGCAGCATCACGGACTCGTCCACCTGCTCCACAACAAACACCTTATAGCCATCTTTTTGCAAGCGCTGGGCCAGTTGCACCACATCTTCCGCATATTCCCATATCACGCTCTCGGTGGCGCCCAGAGCTGTCTTGCTGATCTCCTTGTTGGGAGGGCAGGCGGTAATGCCGCACAAATAGAGTTTCTCCACCTTGAAAGCGTCGCAAGTGCGGAAAACAGAACCCACATTGTTCATGCTACGGATACTGTCCAACACCACCACAAGCGGAATCTTCTGTTGTTCTTTGAACTGTTCCGGCGTAATCCGGTTCAGTTCATCCATCGACAATTTCTTCATTATAACCGTATTTTCAGAGATTAGAATGGAAAGTCCCCACCGAGTTTTTCCGGATCGGACTCGTTATAGTTGTCTGTGGCGCCGGAGTCGGCCGGTCCCGCGTCATCATTCATACTACTATCCAGCAGGACATCGAAATTCGTATTGGGTTTCAAAAGCATGTTATCCGTGAATGTCTGCTCCTGCCCTTCCATATAAGGTTGTTCCATATCCACGAAGCGTGTATTTCGGCTTATGAATCGCACGCGCACTGAGCCCGTAGAGCCATGACGGTTCTTCTCAAACATAATTTCGGCAAGGCCGGCGGAGGGGGTATTATCCTCAAACTGATCTATCGAGTAATACTCCGGACGATACAGGAAGAGCACCATATCGGCATCCTGCTCAATAGAGCCGGATTCACGCAAGTCGGACAGCATCGGGCGTTTGCTTCCGCCACGGGTTTCCACAGCGCGATTCAACTGCGACAGGACAATCACCGGCACATTCAATTCCTTGGCCAATGCTTTTAATGATCTGGAAATGAAGCTGATTTCCTGCTCACGGTTACCGGTTTTATTCATGGAATCATTGCCGCCTCGCATCAATTGCAAGTAGTCCACGATAATCAACTGGATATCCTGTTTGTGTTTCAGACGGCGGCATTTGGCGCGGAGGTCAAACACGGAAAGGGCGGGAGTATCATCAATAATCAAGTTGGCGCTCTGTAATTTCCCCACATTTTCCATCAGTTTAATCCATTCCGCTTCAGACAGATTCCCTTTGGAAATGTGGTCTGACGGCACACCGGATTCCATAGAGAAGAGTCGGTGCACGAGTTGTTCCGCCGACATCTCCAGGGAGAACAGGGCTACGGGCTTATTATACTCGAGGGCCGAGTTGCGGGCAATGGTAAGCACGAAGGAGGTTTTACCCATACCGGGACGACCAGCGACAATGATGAGATCGGATTTCTGCCAACCGCCGGTTTTTTCATCTATGGAGCGCAATCCACAGGGAACGCCCTGGAGGTCATCGGCATTCTCCCGGATAGATTCCAAATTTTCGATGGCGCTGCTCACCACCTGATGCAGCGGCTTGCTGTCGCGCTTGAAATTGTTCTCTACAATATTAAATATCTTTTCCTCTGCCTTATCCAGCAGATCCAGCACATCGTTTGACTCGTCATAGGAGTCTGTGATAATATCATTGCAATTATGGATCAATTCGCGCACCACAAACTTCTCCATCACGACGCGGGCATGATACTCGATGTTGGCGGAGGATGTCACGCGGTTGGTCAGGGACGCCAGATACGAAGCACCGCCAACCACTTCAAGAAGTTTGTCTTTCCTCAACTGGTTCGTTACGGTAAGCAAGTCAATAGGTTGTGCCAGCATAAAGAGTTTCTCAATAGCGGAGAAGATATGCTGATGGGCTTCCACATAAAACATTTTAGCGGAAAGGAAATCGAGGATGTTGCTCACGGCATTATCATCGATCATCAACGCACCGAGCACGGCCGACTCAAACTCGACCGCTTGGGGGGTCACCTTGCCCGTGGTGCCCAAAGTGGATTCAACGCGATTATACGACAAAGATTTTGCCGGTCTGCTTTCTGTAACTGGCTTGTTTTCCATAAATTAAAATAAAGAGAGTTTTTATAGATATTCGGGGGCAAATATCTATAAAAAAGAAATCAGTTCGGAAAAACAGAACGGATAAAGTTATGAACAGACCCGATTACGGCAGGAAACCAGCATGGAAAGTATATGGGAGCAGATCGGCCACGCAGCGGAAACGATACACTGGTCCCGACTGTCCGGAGAGCACCACCTCGATGGGTTGGTTGAATTTCTGCTCATACTCATACAAGGCCTGGCGGCAACTGCCGCACGGGGACACGGGTTGGGTAAGCGGTGACACGGGGTTGATGGCCGTCACCACAATGGTATGAAAAGGCACTTCCGGGAAGCGGGAGGATGCGGCGAATGCGGCGGTGCGTTCCGCACACAATCCGCATGGATAAACGGCATTCTCCTGATTGCTGCCCGTCACCACCTCCCCGTTGTTTAACAGGATTGCCGCCCCAACCTGGAAGTTGGAATATTTCGCATACGCCCTTGTGGCGGCGTCTTCGGCCTGGACTAACAAACGCATTATATCCTCAGGGATCTCGTCGCGATCCTCATACACCAACACTTCAGATTCTAACTTCAATGTCTTCATATAGTATTGTTTTTGTACACTTACTTTTTTCTAACGCAAAAATCCAGAATATATTTGCTTGACATCCAATAAAACAACAAAAAACATTTGCGGCAAACGGTTTATCATAGAGGCATTCACGAGAGCGTATTAGAATTGGAGAGCAAGCATTAGCTATAACGGGAAAGCAAAAATAGAAAAAAAATATCCAAACGCAACACAGGTATCGAAAAAAAATGTATTTTTGCAGCCGTCTTTCTGAGACACCAAACATGGCGGTTGTAGCTCAGTTGGTTAGAGTACCGGATTGTGGTTCCGTGGGTCGTCGGTTCGAATCCGACCTGCCGCCCGAAAGTCTCACAAAACAATAAAAATCAGCGGATTACGGTAAGTTTCCGCTGA
>JAEEGL016137604.1_pt1 | contig 38296 bp, 36 predicted proteins | sample 9134231 | NCBI WGS metagenome assembly JAEEGL01 (sample SAMN16246548, study PRJNA631951) | gut metagenome | biome: gut microbiome; feature: rumen; material: fiber-attached | host: Bos | place: Iran: Karaj | collected 2018-10
ACGTCTGTATCTGTGTCAACATCTGTGTCTGTATCAACGTCTGTATCAGTATCAACGTCAGTGTCAGTATCAACGTCTGTATCTGTGTCAACATCTGTGTCTGTATCAACGTCTGTATCAGTATCAACGTCAGTGTCAGTGTCAACGTCTGTATCAGTATCTACGTCTGTGTCTGTATCTACGTCAGTGTCAGTATCAACGTCTGTGTCAGTATCAACGTCTGTGTCTGTATCAACGTCTGTATCAGTATCAACGTCTGTGTCTGTATCAACGTCTGTATCAGTATCAACGTCTGTATCAGTATCAACGTCTGTATCTGTATCTATGTCAGTATCAGTATCAATGTCTGTGTCAACATCAGTGTCTATATCTGTGTCTGTATCTGTATCACCTTCTGGAGCAGTTACTTTTGTACGTGTCGGTGATGGTTGGCCATCATTATATCCGCCTTCTGCATTAAATTCTTCGTATGTGATAGCTTCATTGCCTGCAATTGTTTGTAATGTACCTTCATGACGGTCAGTCCAATTCAATCTGTATTCTCTGGATTGGAAAGGAACAGTGACTTCTCTGGTTTCACAGCCAATATTAACATTATTTGCTTTAACACTATCTGTCAGTATTATGTCACCACCAATTGGATCATTTTGGTTGACTGCTGTTAAGAACATTTCACCGGCATTTGCATTTGAATAAACTGTTTTTTCGCCGTGTGATTTAATACGAACATATGCGTTATTGTTAGTATCAATTTTAGATACGTTACCGGCTTTTATGTTCATATAGCCTGTGAAAGCTTCGTCTCCGTTTACCGGCAGACCATTATCCATAATTTCTTGAACTTTACTTGTACTGTTTACACCGCCAATATAACCGTTTGCGCTAAATCTGTATTCGTCTGCTGATATCATGTTGTTAGGACCGGAAACTATAATACCTTCTTTGGCATTTAGTTCCATTTTGGGTGCATTGAGATTATTTACTATTGCTATATTATTGTTTGCATTAGCTTCAACTGCTCCTCCAACATTAATTGTGCCGTAATCGTAAGGTTGGTTGCCGGCTCCGGCATAATCACCAAATGAAATATTATTTCCTGCATTAATTCTAAGATCTTGGCCTACTTCTACTGTTGTATTTGCGCCATCACCACGGCTTATAACAAATACGTCGTTTGAAGCTCTTAAATCAGCATGGCCATCGATTCTGCTATCCCAAAGTCTTATATCGCCGTTTTCATTAGTAGCATTCAAATTACCTTGGATATCATTTTGAGAAATATAAATTGTGCTGCCATTACTCAAACCTGTTGTTCTAACGTTAACTCCTGCGTTTGACACATTATTAGGATCACCTGTGTTAACTGTATTAAGGTCGCTCAATTGTACTGAACCGTCAGCTGTGATATCTACTCTGCCATTGACAGTAACATCATGCAATCTTGTAAGGTCTTGTCCTGCAACGATGTAAACATTTCCGTCAACCATAACAGATTGAAGTTGTACACCCTGCTGTCCCTGAATCAGATTATTAAAGCTGTTATAATTGTTAACAAGCCAATCTTGGCCATTTTCTGTAACAAGTTTGAAACCGTTTGCGGCACTAACAGTTGTATCTTCAACATTGATATTAGGAGCTACAATATTGAATTGTCCGCCTACTGAGAAAGCAGAATCTTTTATATTAACTGCATTTGTTGCAGCTTCATTCATTCCAAATACTTCCATCTTAGTATCTTGTCCGCCGCCAATTACGTTTGCACCGAGTCTCTGTGTTGTTAACATCAAATCACCGGCAGTGTTAAAACGAGCTCCGTCAAATAATAAACCATTCGGGTTGGATATGATTAATTTGCCTACACCTTGATCAGCATTGATAGTACCATAAATCTGTGACATTTGGCCACCGTTTACGGTATTTAAAATTGTGATATTTCTTGCACCGTCAACTGTATTGAAGTTCAAAGTTTCTCCTCTTTGCACATTCAATGTATTCCAGTTAACGTGGGTATGTCCGTTGAAATACATGTTTGCGGTTCTGCCGTTGCTCCGCATTCCAGTGTAACCGCCGCTTACATTATTAAGACTTGCGCCCGGTAACACGTGAGAATCATTGTAATTGTGTGTACCAGGTGCTGCTTGTGCAAACTGCATTGATGCAAACAAAGACACCATTACCATTGCTGAAACTTTTTTGTTCAATTTAATCATATATATACCCTCATATTGTGTGCTTATATAATTATTAAGTATTTTTTGTATATAAAATTGCTATACCACGATAAAATGTTTACAAATGTTTACAAAACAATTTCGTTTTTTGATTTTATTTTGGTAAAGGTGATATATCCCAATAAAAACTGCTCATTACTAACGAATACTCCTGCTAACTTACAATATGTATAACGACATATTTTTGAAAAACTTTAATGTTTTTACAAAAATTGTTACAAAATTTTACAATCAAAAAGGCATGTAAGGAATTAATCCTTACATGCCTTTTAGTGTTTTATGAATTAGTAAACGACAGCCTCTACGTACGTATTATTAAAGTATTTATTTGCGACATTTAATATATCAGAGGCTGTAACAGCATCAATCATTTTGATATATTCCGGTAAAAAGTTATATCCAAAACCCATTGTTTCAAATATACCAATGGTTTCAGCTTTGTCGGCATTCGTTTCGAGTGCTATTATAAAACCACCCTTCAATCTGGCTTTTGCATCGGCGAGTTCGGTATCAGAAACAAACTCTTTTTTTAGTTTTTCAATTTCTTGTTTGATTTTTTCCTTTGAATAATTCAATGTTTCCGGATTTGTTCCTATATAGGTTAAAAAATTCCCGCCAAGTTTTTTAGGGCTGTAAGAAGAACCAAGTTGGTAGGCAAGCCCGTCTTGTTCTCGCAAGTTGCGGAAAAGCCGTGAGCTCATGCCGCCCCCGAGCATGGTATTTAAAACTTTTAATGTGACAAAATCTTTTTTATCATTATCACCGGCCGTCTGCCAACCCAAGAAAAGCCATGCCGTTTGTAAGTCCGGTACCTTGACTGATGATATTTTGGGTGAAGTCAATTTTGTTATCTTATAATTTGAGTACTTAAATTCGGGATTATTTTTTTCATGTAAGATTGAACCGAATTTTTGAATCATTTCTTCAGTTTTAACATTTCCGTTAACTGAAATAACAATATTTTTGGAGTCTAGTATTCGTTTATAATAATCCATAACATTTTCTCTTGTTATTGATGGCAAATGTTTTTCTATGATTTTATTTGAGTGAGAATATACGCTATTTTCAAAAATAAGAGTTTTATAATTCTCTAATGCAATATTCATCGGAACATCTCGTTTTTGCTTAATTTTATTCAAGATCTCCGAACGTTTTTTTTCTAATTCATATTCATCAAAAGTAGCATTATTTAGTATTTCATTAAGGATATCAAATGTTAATTCAAGAGCAGAAGTTGTAGTCCGTACTTTTATACTGAAAAAATCCTCACTGCATGACGGAGTGATTTCTATTCCGTTTTCTTCCGCAAGTTTTGCGAGTTCTTGTGCGGAGTATTTTTCAGTGCCTTTGATCATTGTTCCGGCCATGAGAGTCCCTTCGCCGATTTTATTTTCTAAAAATTCCCCGCCTTTGGCAATTATGTTGATGGCAATGATATCATTATTTTTATGACTGTTAACCAGTAGAGTAGATTTGTTATCAATAATATATTTTTCAATTCCGTTGTTTTCAGAAATTTTATTTGCGGTATGAATTTGAGTTTCCGGTTTCTTAACATTTTCCATAGATTTTGGTAAAACAATTGAAACAGCACTCTTGTTTTTGCCTAAATATTTTATTGCTGAGGCTTGAACTTCTTTTGCCGTTACTTTTTTTATGTTGCTAAGATAATTTGTATAAAAATCCGTACTACCTGTTAAAGCAACGGTATACCCCAGTTCTTTCGCAATATTTGATGTTGATTCCCTTGCATAATATGTTTCTTGTTCTATCATCCTTTTTGCAATATCCAACTCTTCTTCGGTAATTCCATATTTTTGTATTAATGTTATTTCGTCAAAAATAGCTTTTTCAACCTTATCAGAGTTTTGAGGTGTAAAATTTGCGTTTATAAATAGAATTCCATCATCACGAAAGCTTCCGTTGTTTGCGGATATAGAGTGAGCCAATCCTTTTTGCTCCTTGATATCCCTATATAGTCTTGAAGTTTTCCCTCCGCCCAGTATTTGACCCAATAAATCCAAGGCATAGGTATCTTTTTCTGCAATAGGAGTACTTCTGAAGCCTATCATCATATATCCGATTTGGGAGTCTGTGTATTCAATATTTCTTTTTTGTGATGTTAGCGGGTGTTCTTTCCTATAACATTTCTTAGCAGGTTTCTTGTAGCTTGTTTCAAAAACTTCCGTTACTTTTTTTACAACCTCAGCGGTATTAACATCTCCGACCACAAGGGTTACCATATTTGAGGGTGTATAAAAATTATTAAAATAGTCTAATATTTCTTCCCGCCTGATAGTGGAAATGACATCAGCTGAACCTATAACTCTTCTTTTGTACGGATGGTTAGTATACATCATAGAGTTAAGATTTTCGTACACTTTTCTTGATGGGGTATTTGTATCTTTTGCTATTTCTTCCAAAACAACTTTCCGTTCTTTTTCAAGCTCTTTTCTTGGTATTTGTGGGTTTGCCAGCATATCTGCATGCAGTTCCATTGCAGTGTTAAAGTATTCAGTGGGCAATATTATGTAATAATGAGTAAAATCTTTGCTAGTTGCTGCGTTTACTACAGCCCCTTTCGATTCGAGAATTCTGTCAAAATCTCCTGCGGGATGAAGTTTTGTTCCTTTGAAAAACAGGTGTTCCAAAAAATGTGCTACTCCGCTGTTTGAATCAGTCTCATTTACTGAGCCTGTTTTTATCCAGGTATCAATTGTCACTATCGGATTCGTTTTGACTTCTTGGACAATCAATGTTTGTCCGTTTGGTAATTTGTGCATAGTAAAATCAGCAGAAAAAACGGGTAACCCAACAATAAATATAACAAAAATTATAAAAATTCGCCTTAACATCACTCACTCCTTAGACAACAATTACAAAGAATATGATATTACATAATAAAAAATTTACCAGTTAGCTATTGTGACATATAAAGATTTTTGTTTTTGTGTTAGTATTTTTCTATTATGAAAAAGCTTTTTGCATTAGCCCTTATATTGTTGGTATGTGCACACCAAAATGCGCAAGTGTTTGCTCATGAAAACGGTGAGTTGGAATTTTTTCATCCGGTTAAAATTACAAAGGATAAACCTTTGAATATAATGGATTGTGTTTCTCTTGCATACCAAAACAGTCCAAAAATCAGGAGGCAGAAATACAATTTGGATATTGCAAAAAGTAACTTGGGTATTGCAAGAGCGGGATATTTCCCGGTAATAAGTGCAGGGGTTGGAATATATAATGAATACAATTCTGACAGCATATACTATGACAGACATTATAGGGATTTGCCTGCAGTTGGGGTAAGTGTAAATAAGCTGGTTTGGGATTTCGGTAAAACTACGGCAAATATTAAAATGGAAGAGTTTTATAAAATTGGTGCAGAGTACGAATTTATGGATAGTCTATGCAGTACACTGTTTGAAGTTAAACAGAAATATTACAATGTATTAAAAACGAAAGCTATTAAAGATATAACCGAAGATAATATAAGGATGCAAACAGAAATTTCCAAGATGATGGAAGGGAAGCATCCTGATTGGGATAATGCCGGTGGTGTCATGAGCGCCAATAAGATTCAGTATGTAGAGGCTGAAGAAGCTTATAAGACAGCAAGAGTTGATTTGAATAATTCTATGTACCTTGATAAATATAATGATTTCGAAATTGAGGAGACGGATACTTTTAGGTACAGCGTGCCAAAAGATATTGAACAATGGAAAATTAAATACCCGGTTCATAAAAGTAGTGCTTTTCCGTTCAAAAGAGAGGAAGCACCATCTATTGCCTATAAAAACAGTCCGGATTTGCATGTATTAATTGCTACAAAAAAGGCAATGAATCAAGCTTTAAAGTACGTAAAACGAACTTTTATGCCGGCAATTAATGCAAATGCCGGATATGGATATAACAATACCTTCAATGCATCAAATAATAGTTTACGTGTTGGCGTAACAATGGATGCCGGGGTGAATTTAATGGAGCTCCGACACAGCATAAAAGGTGCTGATGCTCAATTATCACTTGCTCAAAATGAAATTGATTTATTTAAAAAAGATTTATATTACGAAATACAGAGAGCTTATAATAACCTTGATAAGGTAGAAGAACAGCTGCCGATGGCAAGAGGAAATGTATTTTTCGCTCTAAATACGTACACAATCGCAGTTGATAAATACAAACAGGGATTGGTTGATTATGTTGCGGTTCAGGATGCAAAATTGGATTATATAAATTCTAATATTGCTTATGTTGAAAAATTATACGAATATAATATGGCATTAATTCAGTTGGAAATGGCAATGCACTGTCATATTGTTGATATTCATAACAAATCTGGTCATGCGGTTCATCACCACTCTGAAGAACTGATAAGTGATTTAATCAAAGCCTTGGAATGCAAAAATTCGGATATGGCTGAACCTAAACGTAAATCACTGTTATTTGGAAAAGATACTGCTCTGGAAGATGACGAAGATTTGTAGTAAATAATGTTACTTAAAAAAGATTTGGTGATTATCATCAAGTCTTTTTTGATGTTATAGATTGTTAAAAAAAAATAAATATTCTCCTCTTCTTTAATTTGAAAACGTATAATTATAATATATAATTGTGAATAAGGGGGAAATAATGGAAAATCCGTTTAAGAAAGGGAATAAACCCGAAGAGCCGATAGAATTTAATACAGAAGATAAAGAAACATCTGCGGAAGAACAAGCTGAAAATGTTGAAGACAATGATATTGAGGAAGAAGCTAAAGATGCGCCGGAAGAAGTGAAAAATGAGTGGCAAGAAAAATATGAAAAGTTGAATGATCAATACATAAGACTTGCCGCAGATTTTGATAATTTTAGAAAACGTCAGGCGCAAGAAAGAGAAAACTTATTAAAATATGGTGCAGAGTCTACGGTAGTAAAATTACTTGAAGTTATGGACAATTTTGACAGAGGCTTGAAAGCTATTGAAACAGTCGACGATTGTGATAAAGTAAAAGAATGCTATAATTTGGCATATAAAAATTTCTATGATGTAATGAATAAAGTAGGGTTGGAGACAATTAAAGCAATTGGGGAAGAGTTTGACCCGAACTTACATGAGGCAGTAATGCAGACTCCGACGGATGAGCAGCCAGAACATACGATAATTGCTGAATTGCAAAAAGGATACAAGCTTGGTGAAAAAGTAATAAGACCGACTCTGGTCAATGTCGCAACGGCAAAAGAGGAGTAAGTAGTTAACAGAGAATAGTACGGAAAACAAGATGACAGATTATTATGAGATATTAGGGGTATCAAGGGATGCTTCAAAGGACGAGATAAAAAGTGCTTTTAGAAAGATGGCAAGACAATGGCATCCTGATATAAATAAAGCTCCGGAAGCGGAAGCAAAATTCAAAGAGTTGGGTAAAGCGTACGAAACCCTTATGGACGACGAAAAGCGTGCTACCTATGATAGGTTCGGTGAAGATGGACTTCAAAATGCCGGATTTAACACTGCTGGGCCTTTCGCCAATGGATTCGGGGATTTGGAAGAAATATTTAATTCATTTTTTGGTGGCGGTTTCGGTTTTGGCGGGGCATCCAGACGTGACCCAAATGCTCCTCAGAGAGGAGATGATTTAAGATTAGATATCGAGATTGATTTTGAAGATGCTGTACGAGGTATGACAAGAGAGATTAAGATTGATCATCTTGAGGCATGTCCGACTTGTAACGGAACAGGTGCAAAAAATGGTGCAAAACCTAAGACGTGTGAAACATGCGGCGGAAGGGGAAGCGTTCAACAAACTACAAGAACTGTTCTCGGCCATTTTACACAAATAGTGACCTGTCCGCACTGCCAAGGTAAGGGAACCATAATTTCTGACCCTTGTCCGGATTGCAAAGGACATGGCAGAAAAGATGTTGAAAAGAAGCTCGAAATTAAAATTCCGGCCGGTGTTGATAACGGTTCTAAAATGAGATTGGCCCATGAGGGTGATTCGGGTATAAATGGCGGAATCTCAGGCGACTTGTATATGGTTATTCATGTAAAACCTTCTGAGTACTATAAACGTGACGGAATTAATGTCTTTACGAAACTTGAAATTTCTCCGGCTCAGGCTGTTTTGGGTGATATTGTTAAGATTAGAACTCTGGATGGTGATAAAGATGTGTCAATTCCTGCAGGAATACAAAATGCTGAAACAGTAAAAATAAAAGGGGCAGGGGTTCCTAATATATCAAAACCGACACTTCGCGGGGATCATATAGTTGTTATCAGTGTAAAAACTCCTACGCATATTTCTAATGAAGAAAAAGCTTTATATCGCAAACTATATGAGATTCAGGCTCGAAGGCAAAATACTGTCGGAGAAAAAATAAAAGGTGTTTTTAAATAAAACATAATTGTGATAGAATTATCATGTAATAATTTTATGGAGATTTACTTTGCGTAAGTTTTTAATATTACTGAGTATAATTCTTTTTACAAGTACGGTTGTTTTTGCAGCAAAAGTACCTGATGAAGTAGTCGATTATATTCAGGCAAAAGTGCCAAATGCTGATGTCAGATTTGACGGAGTGGTTATTCTACCGGATAATACGATATATTTACCGCTATTTCCGTCATTGTTTTCGGATATCAAAGTTTTGCATGTTAAAGAATCTATTCCGGCCAATTTGGATATAGATTCAAGGCCAGATGTTGTAATATTTAACAACGATTTTGTGTTGCTGAAAGTACTTTCTGACGGAAATGGTAAAAGAACGGTTTTGCACATGGCAAACCCGCCACTACAAGTCAGAACAGGTTTACTGCCCCAAGATATGCTTGTTCCGTCAGGTTTAATCCTTCCGGAAAATTTGAAGGGAATCAAGGGAAACCTAAATATTGATACAAAGAATGAAGACATTATAATGTCGACATCAAAGGAGAGTTTTGAAGAGTTTTTGTCAGGGGGTAATCCGGTAAGGCAAAGTATGATTCCTCAGCTTAATAACAAGCGGGTTTATATATCCACAAATTATTCCAAAAATATTCAAGTGCTTGAACCGGCAACGGCATCTCCTATATATTCACTTTCGCAGAAATCTATTCCGATTGATGTTGAGCCGGTCAGGAATGGTAAATTTTTAATGGTAACTTCATACGAGAGACCTTACTTAGATATTGTATCTGTTGCTGATTCAAGATTTATCAAACAAATTTCGCTCGGAACTAATCCTGATGAAATTATTATTGATGAAGCAAATAATAAAGCGTATGTTACGGCACCAAGTTCATCTATAATTTTTGTTATTGATTTAAAAACGATGTCAATAATGCAGAAAATTCGTGTTAATGGTTATTGCGAAAAACTTTTGTTAGCCGAAGATAAAATCTTTTATGTAGATAAACTTACAAGTGACATTTGGTCGATAGAAGTTGATAATAATTACACTTTAAGAAATATCGGAAAATTCCCGAATGCTTCCTCATTAGCCTTTGCCGATAATAAATTGTATATAGCAAGCCGTACAAAAAGCAGGGTGGCTGTTGTAGACTATGAAACATTGGGTTTGGAGCGAGAATTCTTAATTGACAGCAAACCAATAGCGATGATTAAATATAAAAATTTGTTATATATACTGAGTGCTCAGAATAATGTTATCCAAATAATTGATACCGAATCTGATGATACGGTTGGTAAAATTAAACTTACGGCAGACGGTTTTTCTTCGAGACTAAATATAATATCTGATACGAATTATGCTGTTGCTGCAGATGTTAAACTGAACAAATATGCAATTATTGATTTGGCAAATAAAAGTTTGATTAAAACTTATTCCGTAAATGTTCCGATTAAAGATGTAAAAATTACTGACAGAGTAAGGCTTTTTGATTAGGTATTTTCTGTAATGGATATTATATTTGATGAAATTACATCAGTGACTCTGCGTAGATTAGAAGAAACCCAAAAGGAGTTTTGGAATGTTTCAAGGACGACAGGATTACTTTTGAATACGCTTATCAAGTCTATGAACGCAAAATCCGTTCTTGAAATCGGGACTTCAAACGGGTATTCCGGATTATGGATTACAAAAGCGCTAAAGACAACGGGAGGAAAATTAACCACAATCGAATATTTTGATAAACGGCAGTCTTTGGCAATAGAGAACTTTAAAAGATGCGGAGTGTCAGATATCGTACGTACACTTCAAGGCTCGGCGATTAAGGTATTGTCGGCATTGAGTCCTGACGAAAAGTTTGATTTTGTCTTTATAGATGCCAACAAATCGGAATATGTTGAGTATTTTAGACTTATAAAGCCGCATCTCACTTCTAAAGCGCTGATTGCAGCAGATAATATTACGACCCATCCTGAAAAGGTTCAGTCATTTATTGATGCTGTTGATGCTGATAATGATTTCCAATACACAATCCTAGATATCCCCGGCGGACTTTTGATTGCGTACAAGGGGTAATTTGGTTATTTTTTGTACTCTGTGGCCAGTTCATCAATAGTAACGTCGAGGGCAGTTGCTATTTTTGAGATTAGATAAATGTTAGTTGTAACTCCGCCGTTTTCGATTTTGGTCAGATGTTTTGTCGAAATATCTACTATCTCAGCAAGAGTTTCTTGCGTGATTCGTTTTCTGGCACGTGCAACTTTTATGTTAAGTCCAAGTGTATTACGAAATTTTTGCTCTTCATTATTCATACAAATGATTATAAGTATTATAATTAATAAATTTAACCGTCAATTTATCAGTTTTGGTTGCTTTTTAATTACTTTTTGTGTATTATTTGATGCGTATGTATTAAATATGGGGTATGGGTATGGAAATAAATCGGATTGAATATATAAAGAAGTTGGATGTTATTGTCGGATTGATAAGAAATTTAAAAATTGCAATAAAGGAAGAACCCGAAAAACTGGATTTAGAAGATATTAAAGGTCTTATGGAAATAATTGAAAGCAAATTGATAGATACAAAGAATTGGCTTAGAACACAGGGGGACTCATGCTAAATGCAGTATTAGCAGAGCCGGCATTCATTGACCCCTAATAGTCCACTCTTCCTCTGGCCTTCAGGTATTCTCTTATTTGATTTAAGGAAAACTGTATAATTCTGGTTATTCTCGATGGAGAAAGTCCCACTGTTATAGCAATATCTTTTGCCTGCATATTTCTGTAGAAACGATATTCTACCACAGTTCTTTCTTTCTGTGGTAATTGAGCGATAGCCTGTTTGATAAGTTTGCTCATTTCAACGATTTCTGCTTTTTCATCTGGCATAGCGGACGGATCTTTTATAAAATCAAACGGGGATGCATTGTCTGTTGCTGCTGCGGCTAAACCATCAATAGACAAAATTGTTTCATATACGGCTTCACGGACTTTTGCAGGAGATATAGAAAATCCCATATCATCCGAAGAATCATCCAAATCATCTTCCGGTTCCGAAACGTAGCTGCCGCCATCATCCTCGGCTTTATGTTTCAAGGTATACCATTTATACCTGTGGCGCAATTCATTCCTGATTGCCCACCTTACGGCTGTGCCAATATAGGCTTCGTTATAGTTTTCAAGCTGTTCCGGAGATTTACCTTTAATAAGCATTTGCACGGCAATAACACCTATGCTGACCAACTCTTCATAGTCAATCATATGGTTAGGTATGCGCCTATGCTCTACTCTCGCTATCTTTTGTACAATACCAAGGTATTGAGTAATTAAAGTTTTCTCGTCCATCGTTGCAACTTAAATAACCTTATTTAATATTACCTTGATTTTGATTATTTTTCAAGCCGTAAACAAACAGTAATATTTCTGCAACAGCTTTATATAATTCCGGCGGAATTTGTTGGTTTAAATCGACCATTCTGAATAATGCACGGGCAACAGGCGGATTATCTATAACAGGAACATTGTGTTTTAACGCAATATCAATAATCTGTTTTGCTATAAGCTCTGTTCCTTTTGCAGTAAGGGTCGGAGATTGCATGGTTTCTGCATCGTACTTGAGTGCACATGCTACGTGGACTGGGTTTCTTACTACGAAATCAGCATCCGGAACGGAATCCATAGCTCCTCTTTGAAGCATTTGCATACGCCTTTGCCTAAGAGCCGCTTTTACATGAGGATCGCCTTCAGAGTTTTTGTATTCATCTTTGATTTCTTTGAAAGACATTTTCTGGTCCTGCAAAAACTTCCATTTAGTAACTCCGTAATCGGCTGCAGCTATTATTAAGAATGCAATACAAGCTTTGTAAATAAATTCTACAATTAGTTTGCCGAATTCAATCATTACGGCAAAATTGTTATCAATTGCCGCCAAGCCCAAAATATCCGGCAGATGTTTGCTGTATACAGACCAGCCAACAAGACCCAAAACCACAACTTTTACTATGTTTTTACCCAATTCAAAAAGTGTTTTTACTTGAAATAGGTTTTTAAAATATTTTGTCGGATTTAATTTATCCAGTTTTGGAACAAGCGGAGTCACTGTAACCAGTGGTCCAACCTGTATAAAATCGCCCAAAATTGCGATAAAAGCCGCTACAAATAGTATCGAACCGATTATAAGGCAAGCAGGAATCAGTGTTACTGTTAAAACATAGGTGATACCTATTTCTTCCAATGTGTGATTTGGAATTTGTTCATATAGTGTTCTGAATAGCCCTACAATTGCTTGCCAGATTACGGGTGCGAGCATATTTATAAAGGTGAACATTACAAGAAGCGAAAGTGCGATGGAAACATCTTTCGACTTTACTACCTGACCCTCTTTTCTTACTCTTTCCAGTTTTTGCTGGGTCGCTTCAAACTGTTTATCTTCATCACCCATTTTTGAATTGCCTTTTGTCGGATTTCATCATTATAATAGCATAAATTTATTATTTGGAGTATAATTGGCGCAATAAGGTATTTTAAGGAGTAAACGTGAAAAAATTGTTTTTAAGTATTTTGTTACTAGCTTTGTCGTTTTGTTTTGGATATTTTTCATGTTTTTATCTTAAAGGTGTACATTCAACTGCGGGAATTTTTATTTCCGGAGTGACATTTGGTATATTCTTAATGATAATAAAATTAAATTCAAAAAATGATAAAATTAATTCTTACAAAAGGGAATTGGAGCGAGAATCCGTTTCCTCGGGTGAGTCCGAAGCCAAAGTTAAAGTTTTGGAATCAAAAGTGCAAGTTTTAGAGAAGGCTCTTGAGAATGCATTAAAGAAATAATAATTTTACATTTCAATCCCATTGCGATAACATAAGATTAAGGGAGAATTTAAGAATGAAAGCACAGTTGGAAAATATTTATAATTCGGCAAAGAATGATATAGAAAATGCTAAAACCATTAGTGATTTGGACGAAATTCGTCTTAAATACTTGAGCAGAAAAGGCGAATTTAATAATATTAAAAAAGGGCTTAAGGATTTAAGTGATGAAGACAAAAGAACTGTAGGTGCTTTTGCAAATCAGATTAGTGAAGATTTGGAAAATCTTTTAAAACAAAAACATGATATTTTCTACACAGCAGAGCTTAATGAGAAACTTAAAAAGGATAGAATAGACATAACTCTTAGCGGGAAAAGAACTCCGATTGGGAAAGTACATCCACTTACTCAGACTACGGATGAAATCGTGACAATTTTCCAGAATTTAGGTTTCTCTGTTGCAGATCCGGTATTATCCCCGGAGGTTGAGACTGAATATTACAATTTTGATATGCTTAATGTGCCGAAGGATCATCCGGCTCGTGATGTACAGGATACTTTTTATTCAAAAGTGGCAAAAAATGTCGTTTTGAGAAGTCAAACATCCGGAGCTCAAATTCATATTATGGAAAATCAAAAACCTCCTATTAAAATTATTGCTCCAGGAAGAGTGTATAGAAATGAGAATATTAATGCAAGAAAAAATAATTTCTTCCACCAAATAGAAGGTCTTTATGTTGACAAAAATATTACATTTGGTGATTTAAAGGGTGTTTTGAATGAATTTATAAGACAATATTTTGGTGCTTCACGTCCGACAAGATTCAGAAGTAGCTTTTTCCCGTTTACCGAACCTTCTGCTGAAGTTGATGTTCAATGTATAATGTGTCAAGGCAACGGTTGTCGCACGTGTAGTGGAACGGGATGGCTAGAAGTTCTTGGCTGCGGCATGGTTGACGTAAATGTACTTAAAGGTGTCGGGATCGATCCCGATGTTTATACGGGTTTTGCATTTGGAATGGGTGTTGAGCGTCTCGCAATGCTTAAATATGCAATTGATGACATCAGATTATTCTTCAACAATGATAAGCGTTTTTTGGAACAATTCTAATATATTGAAGAAAATGATAGGAAGAAGTCTGAGATTACCCCGATAAGCATTGGTAATATCCATATCATTATTGCAGCTCCAAATACAGGCTTGAAAAGGAAGCTTAGTTGGAATACGTTTACTTGCGGTGCTGTTTTTGAAATTACACCCAAAATAATGTCCTGTCCGAGTGTTGCTATTAATACCGGAGAAGCTATTTGTAATCCCATATATAAAACATTTGATGTTGTTGTTATTAGATAGTCAAGGTTGATAATTTTTTCTAAAGGTATCTGTACTGCATAAATCGGGAATATTTCAAAACTGCGCAAAAATGCATTAAATAGCCAATATAATCCGCCTAAATTTATAAATATGCATATACCAAGCAATGTTATCATTCGGCTTAATATAGATGTTTGACTGTTTGTGGTCGGGTCCATTACCATTGCCGATGATAAACCCATTTGTGTGTTTATCATGTCTCCGCCGGCTTCTATTGCCAGTATTATTAATTGGGCAATGTAACCAATAATTGCGCCTACGGCAAAGTTCAGTGTCCACAATAGTATTGGCGAAATGTTTGCAGGAATTTCACCAGGATTTTGCAGCGGTGTTATTATAAAAGTGAGCATTAGCGCCAATGCCAATTTTACTGTTGTGTTTATTTCTTTTCTGTTAAATACCGGTGCGAACCTGATAAAACCAAGTAACCTTGCAAAAACTATAAACCCTGCCGAAAAATATTTAGCAAAGTCAGGAAATAATATGCTTATTTGTCTTATCAGTTCGTCCATTTGTTACTATTTGTGTCCTTCAATGGTGCCTGTTAGCGGTTGGTTTGTGCTACATGCTCATGAGCGAAGTGTATTAACTCATTTTTTTGTTACATTTCCTCCCGGAGGTTCGTCCAATTCAAATTCAAACTCATTATTGGGAGTATCAAGTGTTAAAACTTCAAACCCGTCAGGTGCATTGATTATTGTTTCAACATCGTTTGCTTGTACTTCAAAAAGGGCAAGATTTTTGCCATTTTTTAATGCACAGAATCTTGTTTTTCCCGCTTTGAGAGGGTGTACAATCAAAGTATTCTTTTCATTCATGATTGTTATTATAGGAAATACATCTATTACAGTATTATCTTCAATATTTATATCTGTGAGTTTCCCGTCGCTGGTAATGATACAGTCTTCAAATGCATATACCAGTCCGGTTGTTAATAACACTATGAATAACAATAAAAAATGTTTTAACAATTATATTCTTCCTTTCTTCGGATTATCGCCCGAGGATTTTATTTGTTTCGACAAAATTCGGTTTTGGCATTGGTGCTTTTGGTGCAGTATCATATTTTAGTTTTTGCTGTTTATCAATGTAAGGAACTTTCCCCGGGTTACGCATAATTTCTTTTGCTCCGGGCATGTTCATTTCACCGGCTTTCATTTCATTATCGAAAGGCTTTGTATACCTGTAGTAATCTGCAGCCAGTGCATAATCTTCGTTTTTTGTAATTCCGTTAAAAGCAAGTGAGGTTCCTTCATAGAAAAGATTTGTTAATAATTTTATAAATCCTAATCCGCCGACTATAATAACCAAAAATACCGCAAAGATTTTCGGTGCTGCTGCGATAGTTTGTTCTTGTACCTGTGTTACAGCCTGAATAATACCAACAACAAGACCGATAACTGCCGCAGTAAGTACACAAGGCATTGATATTGACAACATTGTCATAAATCCTTTAGCAAGATATTCGGTTAACATTTCCATTTTTTATTACCTCTTTTATAAACAGTTATGTGATTTGTTTAATCAACCTAAAATATTTACCCCTAATTGTAACTTTGGACGAGCCCCTGAACTATAAGCGCCCATCCGTCAACCGCAATAAATATAAGCAGTTTAAACGGAAGTGAAATGATTGTCGGTGATAACATAAACATACCGAGCGCCAAAAGGATGTTCGCCACAACCAAATCCAGGACAATAAATGGTACAAATACTACAAAACCTATTTCAAATGCCACTTTAAGTTCACTTAATATGTATGCAGGTGCGACTTCCCATATTGTTACGTCTTCTGGAGTCTTTGGCATTTCCTTTCGTTTTAAGTTTACAAAGAATGCCAAATCCGATGACCTTGTTTGTTTCATCATAAATTCTTTTAAAGGTTTTGAACCTTCGTCAACTGCTACAATCATGTTACCGGTTTTTTGGTATGGTATTGAGCCTTTTTGGTACATTTGTTCAAACACTCCGCCCATTGTGTAAAAGGTAAGAATCATACATAACCCTATTGTTACTATTGAAGGCGGAACCTGTACGCCCATTGCAGTTTTAAGAAGCGAAAATACGATAGTGAATCTTAAAAAACTTGTCATACAGCAAAATACGAACGGAATGAGCGAAAAAAGAGTCATAACCGTCAGCATTTGTAAAACCGGATTCATATCTTGAAGTACATTGTTCATTATTTATTCCCTTAAATTTTTATTGTCTTTATCTGATGCTGTTCATTTTCTCAGCTAAACTTCTCATAACAGAATTGTATGGAGCCTTTTGGGTTGAGTATATGCCCAAATTTTTTTTGTCCGAATAATCTTCTGTTTCCTGTCGAATTTCAACATTTTGTCTTTGCAAAGGTGTCGAAGTCGTATTGAGCTTGGAAATTAAAGCAGTTCTTTCTGCATCTCCCGCTATTAAGAATTTTTCTCCGTGTGTTTCAACTACGTACAGAGTTTTTCTTGGGCTCAAAGTAAGGGTGTCAATAACTCTTAGTCCTTGAGTTTTTCCATTACTTTTAACTTTTACACCAGTGGTGTACTTATAGACAAATAGCGCGAGTATTATTACTCCGAGCATTGCTAAAGTATAAACGATGAAATTTGCCAAATATCCCATTTTTACCTCTTGTTAAAATTACTTAGAAGAGTTCTCTATTTTTTTAATTCCCTTTGTTCAAAAGTCAAACCTATTGGGGAGTTTCATTTTCTTCTACTTCAAAATCGCTGTAGTCAAAATTTTCGTCATTTTCGGGCGATTCTTTTGTATCAGATTCGTCCTGACTTTGTGCATGTTCATAGGGCAAACCTACTGACCCGTTTGAATCATTGACTCTGCCTATTTTGACTCCGAATCGGTCATTTATGATAACCAAGTCTCCGTCTGCAACAGTCTTTCCTCCGACTTTTAGGTGAATTTTATTATCGTAAACAGAACACAGGTCTACAACAAGACCTTCTTCGATACTTTTCAATTCGCCAAGAGAGACCTTGACCTTATCAAACTCAGCAGTCATATCGACCTGTATACTATCCCAGAGATTTGTATTATTTACGTCCATATCTCCTCCTATTGATGTTTCGTAAGGTTCTATTATTTTTACATTTGGTTTAACTCTGAATGTTTGCATTATGTTATCGCAAATCAGAGTCATTTCCGATGAATTACTGTTTTCAAACAGGACTATGTCGCCTATATCAAGTTTTTTGACTTCCGAGAGTGGAAAAGATGTTGTTCCGAGCCTTAAGTTCACTTCTACCGGACAGTCAGCAAAATCAATGTCACTAAATCTTTGTTTTGTGGTGTCAATCTCTGTCGGAGAAAGGATCTCTTTTGGCAGAGATATTATGAATTTTGCGGAATTGCCCGAAATCTCATTTTTGACAAAATAAGTAAGGTGTAAAATTTCGGAATAACGACGATGTGGTTCTATAGTAAAGTTTGGTGATAGCGATTCATACAAAAAGTCATTAAACGCCGTTATTATTTTAGCTTCCAATTCGGTAACTTCAGTAAGTTCAAATCTTTTGTTATTTTTCCCGAGCACTTTATCCAAAATTACGTTTATAGCTTCTTGGGAAATTCTTATGTAAACATCATTTTTAGAATTTATTTTTATCTTAGTGACGAAAAAAGTTTCGTTCTGGGATAAGATATTCATATTTGTACTGATAGATTCGAGCTTGTACTCAAATCCGCCAAAAAAGAATTCTTTGCTGCAATCTTTTATGACCGGTGTGAAAACTGAGTCAAACCAGGCATATTGTCTATATAATTCATCAAAAAATATTGAAGTCATAATATCTTTTTCGGGCAAATCCGATTTTATTCACATTTACCCCTCCTACTATAGTCCGTAATTATCATATCTAATTTGTCAATATTTCACATCATCTATTTGAAGTAAAACAGCGCACAAAAGATAATTCTTTTGTGCGCTGTCCTTTTTCATCAACCAACTATACGCGTATTTCTGAAAGTTTTTTCTCAAATTCTCCGAGTGCGATATATGTTTGAGTAATGTCGAAGTGGTTTTTTATTGCGTCCTGTAAAGGTTTTACCAAGCTTGGGACGTCTTTAGAATTGATATTTTTAGCCCTGGCACTTAGTCCTTGAATTTTGTCTTCAATAGCTATTTTTACCTCCGGTGCAAGATAATCGTTAATGGCAAATTCATCAGCAATTATTTTATTCTTAAACATTTCGAGATTATGCTCCAAGCTATTGCTTAAGTATCTGTTTGCGCCTTTAAAATTTGTGCAATAGTTTCCGGATATATTTGATACGTTTAACATTATGTCTCCTATTAATTTCTTTTTTATTTACCCCAAAAACAGTGATAAAAATTTTTTGCGCAGCTTTTCTGGTTTATTTACAAAAATTAATATTTCAAGTGATATAATTTAAGATGAATAAAACGAGGATGAGAGAAATGAGCGATTTAAAAATATATACGGATAAAGATATTGATACAGAATTAATAAAAAGTAAAAAAATTGCAATTATAGGTTTTGGTTCGCAAGGTTACGGGCAGGGTATGAACCTCGTTGATTCAGGCTGTAATGTCGTCTTTGGATTAAGACTCGGCGGAAAATCAGGGGGTAAATCTTATATTAAAGCTAAAGATTACGGACTCAAAACTATGTCAATCGAAGATGCCGTAAAGTGGGCGGATGTTATTCAAATTCTTATTCCTGATGAGGTTCAGTCAAAAGTATATAAAGAACAAATTGAACCAAATATGAGAGAAGGTCAGTATTTGATGTTCTCTCACGGATTTAATATCCACTATGGTTTTATTAAACCCAAGAATGGTGTAAACGTTATAATGGTTGCGCCGAAGGCTCCGGGGCATACGGTACGGAGCGAATATGTCGCGGGGAAAGGTGTCCCGTCTCTTATCGCCATTGAAAAAGACTATACGGGAAATTCAAAAGATTTGGCTCTTTCATACGCTTCTGCAATAGGTTCAGGGAGAGCAGGAATTATCGAAACAACTTTTAAAGAAGAAACGGAAACAGATTTGTTTGGGGAACAAGCAGTTTTGTGCGGCGGGTGTGATTATCTCATTAAAACAGCGTTCGATACCCTTGTAGAGGCAGGATACTCGCCATATATGGCATATTTTGAAGTATGTCATGAATTAAAGCTTATAGTGGATTTGATTTACGAGGGCGGAATTGAGGACATGCACTATTCCGTTTCTAATAATGCGGAATACGGCGATTATACAAGAGGTAGTAAAATTATTAATTCCGATACTAAGAATCGTATGAAAGAAATTCTCGCACAAATTCAAGACGGAAGTTACGCAAAAGAGTTCATGGATGAATTCAATTCCGGAGGTGGTAAATTTATGGAGTTAAGAAAAGCTTCAGAAAATCATCTTATTGAAAAAGTCGGTTCGGAAATTCGTTCTTTGTTCAAATGGGGCAGAGGAAAACTTGTTGATAAGTCTAAAAATTGATTAGTCATGATATACCGCATTGCATGTTATCAAATTGTTCTTTACAATTGAGCCCTTTTTTAATACTATAAAGAAGAGGTTTATATATTTTTAGGGGTTAAAATTAATGGTTGATAACAGGTATAAAAGAGTATTACTAAAGATAAGCGGAGAAGCTTTGTTAGGTGATCAGCAGTTTGGGATTGATCCAAAGCCGGTTGAAATGATAGCCGATGAGATTCGTTCTATTTATGAACGCGGGGTTGAAATTGCTGTTGTAGTCGGGGGCGGAAATATTTTTAGAGGCGTTAAAAACAGTGCAAGACTCGGGATGGATCAGGCATCAGGTGATTATGTCGGGATGTTGGCGACTGTTATGAATGCAGTATGCTTGCAATGTGCGTTAAGGAAAATTGAAGTAGAGTGTAGGGTAATGACGGCAATTGCGATGAATCAGATAGCTGAACCTTATTATAGACACAGGGCTATCAGACATCTCGAGAAAGGGCGTGTTGTAATATTTGCGGCAGGAACAGGAAATCCTTTCTTTACAACAGATACTGCATCAGCTTTGAGAGCTTCGGAAATTGATGCTGAAGTTATGCTCATGGCCAAAAATGGTGTTGATGGGGTTTATGATGATGATCCTAAGACAAATCCGAACGCAAAGAAAATAGATAAAATATCGTATGCAGATATTATTAAAAAAGATTTGAAGGTGATGGATACTTCTGCTTGCGCTTTATGCAAGCAAAACGGTATACCTATTATTGTGTTTGATTTTAAAGCACAGGGAAGTCTTGTTGATATTATGAACGGCAAAGACGTCGGAACCTATATAAGTTAGGGGATAAACTCACAAAATTAATTATATAAGGAGAAAAAATTATGTCAGAAGCTCTTGAAGAAATGTTTCTATTTGGCGAAGAAAAAATGGAGAAGGCCGTCTCTCAGATGAAAAGAGAATTCTCTTCGGTTCGCACGGGAAGGGCAAATCCGGGGATTTTGGATAAAGTTATTGTTGAATATTACGGCGCACCGACACCAATAAGACAAATGGCTCAAGTAAGCGTATCAGAAGGTACAACTCTTGTAATTACTCCGTTCGACAAGAGCATAATAAAGGAGCTTGAAAAAGCAATAATCAAGGCTGAAATCGGTGTTGCTCCAAATAATGATGGAACATGTGTCCGCCTTAATTTTCCGCCATTGACGGAAGAGAGAAGAAGAGAAACTGCAAAAGAAGTTAAAAAATTCGGAGAAGATGCAAAGGTTTCAATAAGAAATGTTCGCCGTGAAATGGTTGATGATTTGAAAAAGATAGAAAAGGATGAAAATCTTCCTGAAGACATGGTAAAAGATAACCAAGATAAAATTCAGAAAATGACTGACAAATATGTAGGGATAATTGATTCTTCAGTAACCGAAAAAGAAAAAGAGGTTATGACCGTATAATGAATAAAAGGTTTATAACAGGGTTAGTAGTTGGTTTAGCTTCACTTTTTGCAGTAATTGCAGGAGGATTATGGCTTGCGGTGGCAGTCGGTATTTTGGTGGTTCTTCTCTCGAGAGAATACAATGAAATACTTAAGCATAAAGGATTTTTACCAAGTTTTAAAATTATGGTTGTATCATCTGCATTGTTTGGATTTGCTGCTTATAATAAACTATTCAACCTTGTTCCTTTTATACTTATAATTACTGTTTTTGCATCTATGATGTGGGTTTTATTCAGAGGAAAACAACCATATATAGCTAATGTGGCAACGACTATATTCGGGACAATGTACTGTGGTTGGTTTCCGATACATTTGCTTATGTTAAGACAGGTAGGAGAAACTTCCTCATATGGAATACCATATCCGATTGGTGCCGGATTCTGTGTACTTGTACTCTTTGCGGTTTCCGTAACGGATATTTTTTGTTATTTTGTAGGGTGCAAGTTCGGCAAACACAAACTTTCTCCTGTTATTAGCCCTAATAAAACAATCGAAGGTTCAATAGGCGGTTCTGTAATGTGTCTCTTGTTTTCGGTTGTTATAGGTATGTTACTCGGTTTGGAGTGGTATCATTCGGTCATACTTGGTATATTAATCGCGACTTTCGCTCAAATCGGAGATTTGTGCGAGTCTATGATTAAGAGAGATGCAGGTGTGAAAGACTCAAGTAATATTCTCCCCGGACATGGCGGGATTATGGACAGAGTTGACAGTTATCTAATGACTTTTGTTGTTGTTTATTGTTATGCGCAATACTTTGTCTTAACCAATATTTTTGCGGATTTATTCAGAGGCTTGTATTAATGCTTGAAAATTTTTTTGGTGAAAAGGCAAAAGAAGAGCTTATAAACCTTGCTCTTACGCATCCTTCTTTTACAAAGGAAAAAGGAGAGCTTGATTCTTTGGAGAATTATGAGCGATTGGAGTTTTTCGGAGATTCTGTCTTGAAACTTTTTACCTCAAAACTTTTATATGAAACTTATCCGGATTACCCTGAAGGAAAACTTTCCAAGATTCGTTCGATTTTGGTTTCTGATTTTACGTTGTCTAAGATTGCTTTTGAGATAGGTTTGGATAAATTAATAATACTCGGGCATGCTGAAGAGAAACAGGGCGGAAGAAGGCGGGAATCAAATCTGGCCTGTTCTCTGGAGGCTATTTTGGGGGCATATTATTTGAGCGAAAAACAACCTGCTGTCGAAAGCTTTCTATCAAAATATTTATTGCCGTACGCTTCCGATATTGATGAACACTTTGAAAAATATAATGCAAAAGATGTTTTGCAGCAGTATACACAAGGGATTGATAAGACTTTGCCGGAATACAAGACGGTTTCTGTCACAGGGCCTGCGCATGCACCTGTTTTTGAAGTGGAATTAAGCTGGCATGGTGAAGTTATTGCTCTTTGTCATGGCAAAACCAAAAAAGAAGCTCAACAGGAATGTGCTTACGAAGCCTGCAAAAAGTTTAATTTGATAAAAAGTTAAGTTATTTTTTCGGTGTCAAAAGCGATATTACGGCATTATTTATATCAAGATACTTTTTGGCAGTATCAATCAAGTAATCTGTTGTTATGGATTCACAAGTCGGAATATATTCTTCGGCCAAATCCAAATCATCACAAACTGTCATGTAATAACCGATTGATTCACCGATTTCTGAAACTGTTTCAACTTCGCAGGCGAAATTGGATTTCAATTTCTTTTTAGCCTTATTCAATTCCCTTTCAGTAATTCCTTCTTTCAATTTTTCAATTTCGTTTTTGACAAGTTCGACAGCTTTTTCTTTGTATTGCGGATTGAAGTTGGCCTGTACAAAGAAATTGCTTCCGTCACGGAACGAATAGTTTTCGGTATCAATTACATTAAAAATATTTTCATCCTGATTCTCAACCAAATTAACGTATAATCTTGAACTAGTTCCTTCACCTAAAATTACTGAAAGCATTTCCAGTGCAACAAGATTTTTTAAATCTCTTGCCGGAACGCCGAGATAACCAAACATCATGAAGGATGAATTAATATTTGCTTCATTTTCAATATATTGTGTTGTTTGAACCGGCTTATCGGGAAGCAAATCTCTCTTTGGAGGATGAGGTCTTTCTCCCCAATTAAAGGCATTAACAACTTTTTTCAGTACCTCGTCAAAGTCAAACTCTCCGACAATAATTGTTGTAACGTTTTCAGGCGAATAGAAGGTTCTGTAATAATTCATAATTTCTTCTTGCGAAACCTGAGAAATGATTTCGGGAGTACCGATTACATCTCTTTTGTACGGATGCGAAGTGTACATTGCGTCATTTGTAGCGTTATAAACCTTTGTCCATGGTTGGTCTTTGCGCATTCTTATTTCTTCAATTACAACGTGGCGTTCACGCTTGTCGGTAACTGTTTTGTCGTTTACATCAAAAGGTGCTCCCATTTCGTAATCCGGAATAACAGGGTCGGTCATCATATCGGCATGAAGTTCAATCGCAAGGTTAAAATTCTCATCGTTTTCGCCTTTCGGAAGAGTTACATAATAAAATGTGTAATCTTTCCATGTCGCGGCATTTACAATAGCGCCTTTAGATTCCAAAATGTGGTCAAATTCTCCCGCTTTGTGCTTGTGTGTCCCTTTGAACATCAAATGTTCAAGGAAATGTGAAATGCCGTTGTTCTTATCGTTTTCATTAATTGAGCCTGTTTTAACCCAGCTGGATACATTAACCATGCCTCCTTCTTTATAGGCAAGCACAATTTTATGTCCATTTTCTTGTTCGTATATTTTGACATCTCTTGTTAAAAACGGGTATTTAACTGTTGTTTCTTTCATAAGCACCTCACATGTTAAATTTTATCATAATCGTATAGATTTGTAACGATTTGTATATAAAATGGCAAAAATATATTTTTTAAACGTTAAAATTAATGTAGTACATAGCAGGGAAACCATGAAAGTTTTATTCAATACCGCCTTGCCGGTAAATAGTCATCTTGGGATATGCGTGCATAAGAATGATTTGAAGAAGTCTTATGCTTGTTATGATGCTCCGCAAACAGAAGGAACGCCGCCTGTTTGTAATTTGCCACATATAACATTTAAAGCAAAACCTGATTCTGTTATGTTGTTATCCCAGGCAGATAAATTATATTGTGCATATAGCAGAAGCAAAATGCTTTCTCCTTACACATTCAGAGCAATCTGCTCTAAACTTTCAAAAAAACCGAATGCACAATCCGCAATAAATTTCCTTAAAGAATACCGAGAATATATGCCGAAAGTCGAAACAGAAATATTTGATATGCTTGAAGAATACGGTGTAAGCGGCAAAAAGACATTACAGGATATACTGACTGAAAAACGTCCTGAATCCTTAGCAAGGCTGAGAGAAAAACAAAAATGTATATTAACCAATGCTGATGGCAAAATTATGCAGCTTGACAAAGATATCGCAGAAGAAGTTTTGGGAATTCGTGATGCAGCACTTATCAGTATAGATGACGGTTCGTTCAGCAGGCACAAACTACTCGACAGACTTAAAATGATTGAAGCGCAGGATACAAAGACAAAAACACAACTGCATAATATCTATAAAAGGTGGTATACTTTGCCGCGTTCATACATGGATTATGATGCATTTGTAGTAAAATACTCCAAATTTTCGCATGAAGAAATTGCCCAAAGATTTTTAAGCATGGCAGTCGCAACAGTTGAACATATTAAACCGTATGCAAAAGGAGGACAGGATAATTTGTTGAATTATGTCCTGGTATGCAAATTGTATAACAATGATAAAAGTGATATGAATCTTGCGGAATATGATGAATTAAATCCTGACATAGAAATCAGTACTAATCTCATCAGATATATTAATGACATAAAAAATGAGATTAAACACGGAAACCGTTATTTTGAGGCAAATTATCTGTACCCGAAACATTTGGGAGAAAATATTGCTCTCGAAACAGGCTGGGCTTCATTTTTAAATGTTGCTCCTGAAAACCTGAAAAATTTCAGAAAAACATCACAAATTTCAGGGTCGCAGAAAGGCAGCAACAGATACCGCACAAATCACAAATAATTTGACTGTATTCTTTGTTGAGCCTACAATCTAGTTATAAAAGAGGAGAATTTTTATGTATCAAGTTTATATTGACAAACCTTCATATTTTGAACCTGATATGGCAGGTGAATTTGTAGATTTAGATAAAGCTGTAGAATTTGCGGAAAAAGAAAAGGCGGATGATAGTGAAGTTACATATACAATAGAAGAAACTTGCGGCACTTTTAACAGTTATGGCGAACAGCTCCGTCACGTTGTGAAAAGAGGGTAGTTAAAACATATTATTGACTTTAAGCCATAAGAAATGTACAATTATACTGTGATTTTGGGTGATTTAGATGGAGTTAGGAATATGGAAGGAAGAAATAGTCACATTTTATCTTTTTTAGAAACTAAAACGGCAGAATATGCTGACAGAATAGCCGTCGGTATGAAAAGTATGTACGGCTGGTCGGAAATGACGTACAAGGGTGTAGGCTTGTTATCGAGAAAACTTGCACGATATTTGATTGAAGATTTGGAAATCAAAAAAGGCGAATGTCTTGCGATTTTATCCGAATCCAAACCCGAATATGCACCATGCGTATTTGCATCAGTTTTAACCGGTACAATTACAGTTCCTCTTGATATTAAACTTTCCCAATATGAATTGAAATCTATTTTATCTGACTGTCTTCCTACCGTTTTAATATGTTCGCAGCATTACCTTGATACTGCATTATACTTGCAGAAGGAAATACCTTCAATTCAGCATATTTTGGTGAACGATGAATATGCAAACAATGGCAATATCAAAAATATTTATGAATTACCTGATAAATACGATGCGAAGTGGAGACAAAGAAGTTCTAAATCGACTGCACTTATAATCTATACATCAGGTACAACGGGAGCTCCAAAGGGTGTTGAAATTTCTTTTGCGAATGTTAATGCACAGCTTGAAGATTTAACTTATGCAATTAACTTAATTCTTCCGAAAAATACAAAGACTACAATGTTATCAATATTACCGATGAACCATTTGTTTGAGATGACTGTAGGTTTTTCAACGTTCCTGAGTTTTGGTCATACGGTTTATTACACTACAAGTTTAAAACCGAATGATATAGCAAGTGTTATGCAGGAAAAGAAAGTGGAATTTATGCTTGTTGTTCCTGCTTTCTTAAAACTTCTGAAAGCAGGAGTTGAAAAGAAAATTAATTCATTACCATTATTTGCAAGATGGATATTTAATGTAATGTATCATTTAGCAAGATTTTTACCGACTTACAAAATGAGAAGAAAATTATTCAAAAAAATTCATGAAGCTTTTGGCGGTAAGTTTTGGGGATGTATTTCAGGCGGAGCCCCTCTTGATCCTGAAGTCGGTAAATTCTTCGAAAGAATTGGTATAAGGGTATATCAGGGTTATGGGCTTTCTGAAACAAGCCCTGTCGTATCAGTTAACTGGGACAGACCCGGACTTATGTCATCCGTAGGAGCCGCACTTCCTCACTTTGAGTCAAAGACTGACCCATCAACAGGCGAGTTGCTCTTGAGAGGACCTTCCGTAATGAAAGGGTATCATAATCAACCTGAAATGACAGCCGAAATCATAGATGAAGAAGGCTGGTTGCATACAGGTGATATTGCAAGAATAGACAACAAAGGACATATATTTATAACAGGTAGAATTAAGAATATGATAGTTCTTCAGGGCGGCAAAAAAGTATTTCCTGAAGAAGTTGAAGCAGTTCTTGAAAACAGTAATTATGTTCAAGAATTATGCGTACTTGGCACTGTTCGTGAATTTGGTGCAAAAGACGGTACAGAAGAAGTTACTGCAGTAATTGTTCCTAAAAAAGAACTTTACGAAAGTTATTCCGAAGACGATATAGAAAGAATGATTAAGGTCGAAGTTAAAACATTGTCTGAACATTTGGCTCCGTACAAAAGACCTACCAATGTAATCATAAATAAAGGACCTCTACCAAGAACAACTACTCTGAAGGTTAAGAGAAAAGAAGTTAAAGCTCTTATTCATGTGTAGAATTATTAGGGGACAGGGTTTAAATAATGGTAACGAAATCGATTACGGCTACTACTATAGGTATTAACGCGTACAAAGTGGAGGTTGAAGTCGATGTTGCCAACTCTTTGCCCGGTATGAGTATTGTAGGGTTACCTGATAATTCCGTAAACGAGGCTCGTGAACGTGTCCATTCTGCTATAAAAAATTCCGGTTTTTCGTTCCCTACCGGAAAAGTGATAGTAAATCTGGCGCCTGCCGATATAAGAAAAGAGGGGACAAACTTCGATTTACCGATAGCGGTCGGAATTCTAAAAGAACAGGGAATAGATATCCCAGATAACAGTGAGACGGCTTTTATAGGAGAATTGTCTCTTGACGGTTCTGTTCGCGGAGTTAATGGTGTGTTGCCTCTTGTAGCAGGGTTAAAAGAGGTTGGTATAAATACATTTTTTGTGCCTGATGAAAATGCAAAAGAGGCGGCTTTGGTTCAGGGGGTAAATATCTATGGTGTAAAACACCTCAATGATGTTGTATCGCATTTTGAAGAGGAGCCTATTAAACCTACAATAGTTAATATTGATGAATACCTCGAGCAACATTCTTTTCAGGATTATTCCTGGGATTTTAAAGATGTCAAAGGTCAGCAAAAAGCGAAAAAGGCATTAGAAATAGCTGCAGCAGGCGGGCATAATATTTTGATGACCGGCTCTCCTGGGTCCGGTAAAACTATGATGGCAAAATGTATGGCTTCGATTCTGCCGCCTTTAGAACTCAAAGAAGCAATGGAGCTGACTAAAATATACAGTATCTGCGGACTTTTAAGTCCAAATGAACCTCTTATGACCAAGCGACCTTACAGAGCCGTGCATCATACAGCTTCCCCTAACGGTATTATAGGGGGCGGAACTAACCCTAAACCGGGTGAAATTACCCTTGCACATAGGGGAGTTTTATTTTTGGATGAAATGGTAGAATTTCCAAGACAGGTGCTTGAAGTATTAAGGCAGCCTCTTGAGGATGGTGAAGTTGTCATTTCACGTTCAAAATCATCTGTCAGATACCCTTGTCAATTCATGCTTTTAGGTGCAATGAACCCATGTCCATGCGGTTTTCTTGGTGACAGAGAAAAACAATGCACCTGTACCGATGTTCAGGTACAGCGGTATAAATCAAGATTATCAGGGCCTTTGCTGGACAGAATTGATTTAATTATAACAGTACCAAGACTAACAACAGAGGAATTAAACAACAATAAAACCGAAGCAGAACCGTCTTCTGCAATACGGGAAAGAGTAATTAAGGCGAGAAAAATTCAGTCAGAAAGATATAAAGATGAAGGAATTTTAACAAATGCCGAATTGAGTGCAAGTATGATTAAGAAATACTGTAAACTTGATGAAAAATCTAAAGAGATTTTGAAGCTTGCTTCTCAAAAATATCAGCTCTCCGGAAGAAGATTTAACAGAATTTTAAAAATAGCCCGTACAATAGCCGATTTGGCAGGTGCAGAAAACATATCGGCAGAACATCTTACTCAGGCTCTTCAGTACAGAGCGGAAGTTTAAAATTCATATTAATTGTGCCGCTATTGCAATCTTATTGTTTATTAAAAATACGTATGATTTTCTTAAATAAACTTTTGTATCCCTTATTTTCGGCCACCTCAGGTTTATTGTTTAATTCTCCAGTTATTTCATAAGTTATATTTGGGTTATTATTTATTTCTTCTGCTTTTTTATATATGTTTTCTATTCTTTGTGACTTAGCAGCTTGTTCATTTAAGTATTTATTATGATCCAGTAACATTTTTTCTAAACTGGTAGAGTTTATTTCTTTGATCATAGCATCTAGACCAAATAGTGATGATAAGGTCAGGGGCTCCATATCTTTAGTTAACGTAAACAAAAGATTATGTCCGAAGAAATGCTCATAGTTTACTTCTGCATTAGGATATTTACAGTCAACTTGTTTTACCAACTTCGATTTCATTAATGTATCTAAAATATCAGGGTTCCATTTCCTTGGTTCTACATACTTAATACCAAAACTCGGAGAATTTTGTGAAACGGAAGTTGTATTAATGTTCATTTTCTAACCTTTCTTCACATTTGTGAACTTTGTACACGTTTGCTACGCCATATAAGTTCACTAAATTTTGATAATTGCCTAAGATTCATAAACAATTTACAATTTGTTACAATTCGATTTCTATTTTTATAAATCAATAAATTCCGCCAGTATATTGTTGCTCAACAAAACCCCGTCAAGAGTCAATTTGTAGCCGTAATCTGTTTGTGTAATATAATCAGGAATGTACTTCTGCAAAACATCATGATATTTTTCATCAAAATTTATATTGAATTTTTTATTAACTTTTTCAATATTTATCCCTGATTCTCTTCTGAATCCGAGAAAAATTTCTTCTTCAAGTTTTTCTTTTTGAGAAACTATATGTTCATTTTTGTGTTGAAGCGGATTTTTAATATATTCTGCTATATCAGATGTGTTTGAATATCTTATGCCGTCTTTGTATCCGTGCGCAGCAGCGCCAAAACCATAGTATTCCGCGTTGTTCCAATAATTCAGATTGTGTCTCGACTCATATCCTGTTTTGGCAAAATTGCTTATTTCATACCTTCTGAAATCGATATTTTCTAAAAACTCATTTACCTCCAAATACATATCGGCTTGAGTATCATCATCCGGCAGACCTTGCGGCAAATTAGAATAAAAATAAGATGGAGGTTCAATCTTAAGACCATAAGTCGAAACATGTTGAATATTAAGGGTTTTAACTGCTTCCAAATCATTTTTTAAGATGCTCATTGTTTGGGTTGGAAGTCCGTATATCAAGTCAACACTGATATTTTCAAAACCTGCATTGTGTGCATTGTCTACTGCTTTCAAAACATCTTTCGAACTATGCCGTCTCCCTATCAATTTTAAAATATCATCGTCGAAGGTCTGTACCCCAAAGCTCAAACGATTTACCCCGAGATTTTTAAGTTCCTTTAAATATGTAAAATTCGCATCATCCGGATTAATTTCAAATGTAACTTCAGTATCTTTAGAAAAATTAAATTCTTTTAAAATTTTAGCAACCAAGTCTATCGGTAGTAAAGACGGTGTACCTCCACCAAAATAAAGAGTCTTTAAATTTTCGGAATTATAATGTTTTTTAATCTCCTGTAGGAGGGCTTTGACATAGCTTTCCATCATTTCGGTATCAGTTATTGAGACAAAAGAACAATACCGGCATTTAGACTTGCAAAACGGAATATGAATATAAACACTCTCAGTCATTATTCATCCATTTTCATATAACTCATGTCCCAACGCAAATCAAGGTATTTAACCTTTTTATTTATCATTTTTACTTGCGGAATTAAAGAAGGTAATCTTTGAACTTTGTCGAATATTGAAGGGTTAATACTTCCGAGTCTTATATTGACCGTGGGAATTTTAACATATACATCTTTAGGATTCCTGTAATCAATATATTCGACCTTTTCGCCAGCCTCTGCTTCAATAAGTTTTGCAAGTTTTCTAAAGTTAGTAATTTTTGTCAAATCCCAGTTTCTGTAGTCATCTCCGGCACCATAGGTTATTACTAAAACTGTATCATAGCTTTCATCCAATGGCATATATTCTCTGCCAATCAACTTACCATCAGTTGAAAAGAATGCTATTGGCGGAACATCCAGATTCGGTGCAATTGTAATAGAAGGTGTTCTTTCTATTATGACTATTTGAAGCCTTGCGGGAAACCAAAATCTTCTTATATAAACGTCTTGTATCGGTTCAAGTTTTTTTATACTTTCTTTTAATGGAGTTGTACTTACGAGGAATATAGGTTTTTTGGGCACTTGAGTACGTCTTAGAGCCGAAAGTATTTTTTGAGTAGGGACAATTTGGTTATTAACTACTTCTAATGACGGGCTGTCTACTCTGTCAAAGGCATCCGCTGGAAGTCTCCATTGAGGCATTTTTAAAATAAATATACATGCAAAAAGCATTCCAAAAATCACAAATAACTTGTAAAAGATGCGCAATCTGGTCAATCTGCGTTGGGTTTTTCTCACCTGACGCTGCATCTTGGCCTGTTTAAGCCGGTGGTTTCTGTAATATTTCGGTCTTATAATTTCTTCTTCGTCAGACATTATTTATTTAATCCTGCACTTTTTAATATCATTTCAACCAGTTCATCATAGCTTATACCATTTGCTTTTGCCTGTGCCGGCAAATCGCTCGTATCGGTCATTCCTGGATTGGTATTAACCTCCAGAACGTAGGGTATGTTGTTTGCAATAAGAAAATCAATTCTTGAAACCCCTGAACAACCGCAAGCCTGAAAAGCTTTTACAGCAATCGCTTTAACTTTTAGAGTTAATTCTTCGGATAACTCAGCCGGGAGAATAAACTCTGTCATACCTTTTGTATATTTAGCCTCATAGTCATACCATTCATTCTTGGGACGAAGTTCAAGGATTTCTGTAGCAAACGGTTTGCCATCTTTTTCCAACACTCCGACAGTTGCGGACACTCCGGTCAGGTATTCTTCTATCAAAACTTCGGAATTATATTTTCGCGCGATTTCAACTGCCGCTGCAAGTTCGGATTCATTATTAACCTTGCTCATTCCAAAACTCGAACCTTCTGAAACAGGTTTTACCATAAGCGGATAATTCAAATCATTAACTTTTTCTATCGGGTCTTCGTTCTTTAGTAAAAACACAGAGGTAATTAAAGGAATTCCTGCAGTAGACATTATTTTTTTTGTATATTCTTTATTCATACATACAGCACTCGACATAACTCCGCATCCTGAATAGGGAATTTTCAGTATTTCTAAAAGCCCTTGAATGCAGCCATCTTCTCCGTATTTTCCGTGTAAAGTATTATATGCGTATTCAAAGCCATTAAGTTTGTCAGCTATATTTTTGTCAACATCAACTATTTCAGCATTTTTGTAGCCGGCTCTCAAAAGTGCTTCATATACATTTTTGCCTGACCTCAGTGACACTTCTCTTTCAGATGACATTCCGCCGCAAAGAACTGCTATTTTAGATTCTTTTGATAAAGTATTTCCCATATTTTTTCCTCTTTTTCATTTTTTTCACCAATGAATATTATTTCAGGCGATAGTTCAATTGTAAACATTTCTTTTACTGATGTATACATTTTTAACATTAGATCCAAAATGTCCTCAGATGTTGCATTTCCTGTGTTTACAATAAAATTTGCGTGCTTATCCCAAACTTTTGCATTTGAATTATATAAATTTTTGCATCCAGCTTTTTCCAGCAAACGTCCTGCAGAATCATTCGGCGGATTTTTGAATACACTTCCGGCATTTGGATTCGCGAGGTTAGGTTGAACTTCTCTTCTGCTGTTTAAATTCCTGTCCATTAAGGTTTTTATTTCATCTTGATTTCCTTTTTTTAGCTCAAATTCCGCTCCCAGCAATATATATTGGCCTGTTTGCAGCAGAGATTTTCTGTAACCAAAATCCATTTCGGATTTGTCTTTGTATACAACTCCTTTGCTGTACTTATCAAACAAACAGCATCGGATAAGAGTATCGGAAATGGTCTGACCGTGAGCTGAGGCATTCATATAAATTTCACCGCCTATTGTCCCCGGGAAGCCTATCATAAATTCAAAACCGCTAAGTCCGACGTCTGAAGCCTTTTGAGAGAGAAGCTGACCTTTTACACCGCACTCCGAGATTATCAAATTTCCTCGAATTTCATAATATTTAAGGCCGGTTGTTAAAATGATGTTGCCGTTATAACCTTTTGATGAAATTAAGACATTTGAACAATTTCCTAACAATACATATTCATCCAAATTTTGCAGCAGCCAAACAAGCTCCTGCTGATTTTTAGGCAGATAAAGCTTTCTGATCATTCCTCCGACTTTAAAAGTAGTCAGTTTTTTTATATCAAAATTCTCTCTTACTTCTATTTGCAAGCTAAATCTCCGTTTGCTTTCATTAAAGATTTACCTAAATTCGTAATAGTGCCTGCTCCAAGGCCTATAACAATATCACCGCTTTTTAGTGTTGGCAGTAATTTTCTTCCTACTTCATCCATTGAGCCTGAAATATATTCGGCTTTATCAAGTTCAGAGGCGAACCTGTCACTGCTAATTCCTTCTATAGAATCTTCAGATGCTGCATAGATATCTGTAACAATGACCCTGTTTGAATTTTCAAAAGCTTGCTTGAATTCGTTCCACAATCCCTTTAATCTCGTATATCGGTGAGGTTGAAATACAGCTACAACGTGTTCTTTCCCGAATTTTTGCGCTGATGATTCTAAGGTAGCTTTTATTTCTGTAGGATGGTGTGCATAATCGTCATACAATTGGATTCCATTTATTTCGCCTACTTTTTGGAATCGTCTTCCCATCCCGGTAAATGTTTTGAAATACGGAATCAAATCGGCCAAATTATTGCATCCCGCCTCATTCAAAGCAGCAATGACTGCAAGCGCATTATAAATGTTATGTACTCCTCCCAACGTAATTGACATTGAGGTTAAAAATGCAGCTCTGTAATATACATCGAAGGAGGTTTCTGTTGAAGTCATACTTATATTTTTTGCCATATAATCCGCATTATTTTTCAATCCGAAAGTAACGAAGCTTCCGTTTAGCAAACTTGTGCCTTCATTATCCGAGTTAATTATGACTTTTTTTGACTTGGATACTGCGGTATTAAAGGTTTTAACCAAGTCAGTCAGACCGTTTTTATAGTAATCAATATGGTCTTCTTCAAGGTTATTTATAACAAGAATATCGGGAGAATATTTTGTAATTGTGCCATCGCTTTCATCCAGTTCTGCCACAAAATATTCGCCTTTTTTGTGTTGTGCATTTGTGTGAAGTTCAGGAACAATTCCCCCGTCGACAAAAGACGGATTCAAGCCTGCTTTGTCAAGTACATAGGAAGCCAGTCCGCTCGTTGTTGTTTTTCCGTGCGTTCCGGAGAAACCTATGAAAAATTTTCCTGTCTTCTGAGCAGATTCGGAAATTTCTTTCAATAAGTCTGATCTGTGGTAAATTTTTAATCCGAGTTCCTTTGCCCTAACTAACTCGGGATTACTTTCTCTTATAGCTGTACTCAAGATAACAGTGGCATCTTTCGGTACATTTTCGGCATTATGTCCTATATGGACGGTTGCGCCTAACTTTCTTAAAGCATCTATATATTTGCTGTCTTCTATGTCAGAACCGGATACGGTATGGCCTTCTTCCAAAAGGTACTTTGCCAAGCCGCTCATTCCAATTCCCCCTATTGCGATAAAATGATATATACTCAAAATTTTTTCCCTTCCAAACTGTGAATATTATATTATAAAATAGGGTTAAAGTACAATATAATTAAGCGAGATAGTTGATAGATTTCTTTTCTTGTTTATCTACAATGCCGTCATAAATAGTGCCGGCAGCTAGCCCGCAAAGGCCAAAAGCTGCGGCTCTGCCCGTCATATTCATAGGTTTGGTTGCATAACCGTTATTCAAATATGCACTGAGTCCTCCGCAAAGAGCACCAAAAATTGGGGCTAATCTTTTGCCTGTCTTACTTTTATGGTAAGGGATTCCTTCATCGGTTATTTCAATATTTGGGTTGTTTATAATTTCTTGTGCATTTTTTGCGGATGCAATTTGATTAGCCGTTTTTGCGGCCTTCTTATTTCTGGCAGCATCAATAATTGCTCCGCATCCGATTGTACTTCCCATTGCTATTAAAGTAGCAGGAATTGCTATTTTTGTACGTTTTTTGCATAAATTTCTGTATGCGTCCGGCTCGAGTTTTGAGTTGTTGATTTTTTTCATAAAATTTTTGTAGAAATCAGGGACTCGATTGTCTTTAAGCATGTTTTCCAGATCTTGACGATCTTTTGTCAGGTCTTTTGCATAGTCGCTTACTTGTTTTTCAAGCTGAGCATTATCTTTCATTTTTAAGTCAGGTAAAAAGTCCAATGCGGCCGGTACACTCAATACTAAACCTCCCAATAATCCCGTGTTTGATTTGCGGTAAGGCGTATTACTGTCTGAGGTGCAATTACCTCTGAATTGCACATTGTATGGTTGTAAATTGTTAAAAGCTTGAATTGAAATACCTGACATAAAACACCTTAAACTACACCTATATATATAAAGTATTTTTACTGTGATAAATTGCCAGATACTCAGTATTATCTTTACAAAATTTAATAAATTGTAAAATAATCCTGCCGCTCAAGTTTTATTCAAAAAGGTGAAGCACTATACCAACAACAAAGCAACACAATTCACCATTCGCCATGTGAGAAGGTTTGGGTAAAAGGATATTATATCAACTGCAGAGCGATTGCTGGGGATTGGTTGGCGGTAGATAACAATGTTGCGGCTGCTTGTTGAAGTATCTGCTGACGAATAAAGTCTGATGAAACTTCCGAAATATCGGCATCACGTATTGTTGAAAGTGAAGATGTCAAATTGTCCATCTGTACCATATTGCTTTCCAAAGCAGATTCAAGCCTATTCTGTGCTGCGCCGAGCTCAGTCGCCTTATTGCTTAATTGGTTCAAAAAGCTTGTAATGGAATTGTAAGCGCTATCACTCGTCAAATCTGAAACGTCAAGGCTAAAGCTCAAACTCGTGTCGACAGAGATTTGCGAATCACTTCCGCTGTGGATTCCGACTTGGAGTGTAGTTTCAGGACTTGCAATTGCAGTTATATTTTCAAGCCAGCCTTCCATCTGTCCGCTTTCGTATGCGGTTCCGTTAAACCTTCCTTCAAACCCTATCATATCACCGCCTGAGCGAGCCGAAGCATTTGTGATATTGATTGTAGAAAAGCTTGTTCCGTTTGTAGTATTAACAATACCTCCTATCAGACTCCCTACTTTTGAGTTTCCTGATACATTACCTGAAGATAAAATATTTTCATTGGTTACGGTGCCGGATGTTTTATTGTATTGTCCAACTAGTCCGCCTACCCACTCGATACCCGTTACATTCCCTGTTGCGTAGCTGTTGGTGATTGTATCGCATGAATACCCCACCAGCCCGCCGGTATAGTTTCCTCCTGTAACATTCCCCGTTGCGTAGCTGTCGGTGATTTCAACTTTTGCTGTCCCCACCAGTCCACCTACCCACTCGATACCCGTCACATCCCCCGTTGCGTAACTGTTGGTGATTTTACCATCTGCATACCCCGCCAGTCCGCCGGTATAGTGATTTCCTGATACACTCCCTGTTGCGTAGCAGTTGGTGATTGCACCATTTGCTATCCCCGCCAGTCCGCCGGTATTCTTCCAGTTTCCTATAACATTCCCCGTTGCGTAGCTGTTGGTGATTGTACCGTCTACCAACCCCGCCAGTCCGCCGGTAGAGTCATTACCTGTAACACTCCCTGTTGCGTAGCTGTTGGTGATTGTACCATCTGCCCACCCCGCCAGGCCTCCGGTAGATTCATTACCTGTAACATTCCCCGTTGCGTAACTGTTGGTGATATCTTTTGCTTTTCCCGCCAGTCCGCCGGTCCAAGCATCTCCTGATACATTCCCCGTTGCGTAGCTGTTGGTGATTTTACCGTCTACCACCCCCGCCAGTCCGCCTACCGACTTGGTACCTGTAACATTCCCCGTTGCATAGCTGTTGGCGATTTTGCCTGCCTCCCCCGCCAGGCCTCCGGTAACGTTGTTACCTGTAACATTCGCACCAATAACCGCTATGTTTTTGATTTCACCTGTTGCATACCCAAACAAGCCTTGACAACCAGCAGCCTCAGGTCTATTGATATACAACCCTGTAACTTTGTGTCCGTTACCGTTGAATGTACCTTGGAAAGTATTCTTGCCTGTACCAATCGGAGTCCAGCCTTCACCTTCCTGATATGCAGATAGGTCAATATCATCTGTAAGAATAATTGTTTTACCAGAACAATCGATCCCCTCGTTTACAAGCTCCGCTAGTTTAGCAAGAGTTTCTGCATCCGCGATACCTATCTTTTTGGCTCCACCTTTTAATTCATCCTTAAGTTGCTCCGGCTCTTTTACAACAACCTCTGGAGTGTCTAAATCAATTTCCGCAATAAACCCGTTATGCACCGGTGATATATCTTCTTCCAATCCTGCTCTTGCACCTGCCTTTGCTTTGACAGTTTTTGCCCAGTCTGGAAGTTCAATTCCATCAAAGAGCTTTATCCCGTTGTACTCTGTATTGATGTAGAGACGGTTGATTTCACTCACCAAGGCATTTGCTTCCTGTGTCATTGCATTGAGAGAATCCGTTCCGTAAGTACCATTTCTTGCCTGTGTAATAAGTGCGTGGATTCTGCTCCCTCTATCCTGCATCCCTGCAATAGTATCCTGCGCTACAGACAACAAATCCATTCCCATTGAGATATTGTCCGCTGCAATATCGCAAGCTGATAATTGGGCATTCATGTTTTGAGATATGCTATAATTCGCAGCATTATCTCCTGCGTGGTTGATTTTATAGCCCGTACTCATCC
>JAEEGL011543296.1_pt1 | contig 38295 bp, 29 predicted proteins | sample 9134231 | NCBI WGS metagenome assembly JAEEGL01 (sample SAMN16246548, study PRJNA631951) | gut metagenome | biome: gut microbiome; feature: rumen; material: fiber-attached | host: Bos | place: Iran: Karaj | collected 2018-10
CAAGAAGTGTGGGTAAATACACATCTTTACTTTAAATATATGTATATATACCCACTTTGTCAAGAAAAATATGGGTATTTCCCTATATTTTTAAGGTTTTTTTATGGAAAAAGACATGTTCTGGAAGAATGTTTCGATATTATTGAAAAATAAAAAGATTTCTCAGGAGAAAATGTGCGAGGATCTCGGCATGAGCATCTATACTTTGCGCAGCTCCATTTCCAAGCAGGTCTTACCAAGAGTCGACGTTGCAAAAACCATCGCAGATTATCTGGATACCTCCGTCGATTTTCTCCTAACCGGCAAAGAATCAAACGAATACAAAGAACGCCTCGAAAACCTGAAATCAAAAATTGAGAATATTATTCAGGAAGAAGGAATGTAGGAAAGTTTTTTACGCTTTGAATAACAGCTGGATAAAATCACTAAAATTTCACTAACTCTACAACACTCCCTGATTCTTTCATGTGATCACAAGAACCTGAAAGTGCAGAAGTGAATCGATTTTTCATTTATTCTTTAGAAATCAAAATTTTTCATCCATAACATTATTCATAATATCTGGATTAATTAAGTTCTTATTGATTGCAGGAATATTTAATCTATTATAACGATTTTTCATAAATACATATTTTTCAAGAATATGAGAATTATTTCTATTCTCATATATCTGATCTTCAATAAATTTTTTGATAATACAAATTTCATTTTGAAGATTAAAATTATTTGGTACATTTGCATATAATTTATAATATTGTAATTGATCAAAACCCATTATGTTTTTCTTGTTTTTGTCTTTATCTTGAAAAGTAACAAATAATCTCTGATAGGGATAAGTTGGATTTGTTTCATCTGGAGGCAATATGTGTTTTTGTATTTCTTCAGAAAGAATTATTCTTGGATACACAGCTACATTTTCTTCTAATTGATAAGCCTCAACATAAGCAGGCCCCAATAACAAATTACTCTTAGCATGAATTATTTTTCCAACTGTAATTGCACCTCTTATAGAAACTCCTGATAATAGAAGCTTAGATCCAATATAAGATAACTCTGAAACTAGTGCAGATAAATGCTGATGAAATGTGTCCTCATCAAATGGAACGCTTACTATAATACAATCAGAAATTGAGGTACAAGTAACAATATCTTGGATATTATATTTATCTTGTTCAACTTTAGGAGCTTTTTTAACTAAATCATCTTGAGAAAATAGGCTTTGGGATGTCCATTTATTAGGTCCTGTTGAATCCCATGCTTTTAGATATTGAATTTGATTTATTATTTCCTTTAATCTTTCTGGTAGTGATTTTGTAGTTTCAATTAATTGCTTAAATCCCAATATATCAACAAAAGCAACTATTTTAGTTTCATAAGTTTTATATTTCTTTCTAAAAACAGCATCTCTTGTTAGAGCCCTACTAAATGACCATTCACTAGATTGATGAAAAGGTAACAATGCAAAACCAATGAAAGAGTTTGGACTTATTGTTTCTCCACAAATTTGAGTTAGTTTAGAATAGGAGAGTTTTACTTCTTCAGAATATTGATAATTTTCATTTAAATAATCAATGATCTTGTTGAGATTACCAATCATACAAATCCTCTTTTCTGTTATACATTCATAAATTTAAGCTTTTTTTTATATTTTTAATTTTGTTAGTTATTTAATTAAATTGCACATCAATTGCTTGATACTTTTTTTAGGAGAATTTCTTTGATAATATCCATCTAATTTAATTTCATTCATAGGAAGATCCTTTACTGCGCTGTTAAACCAAACTCAAAATTCTCATTCAAAAGGTTTATTTTCTGTACGAGTTTTACAATAGCAGAATCAAATTGAATATCAGCCCCAGTTTCAAGTTTAAATGCCTGGATAATATTTTTAATTGTCTCTTTTTGTTCACCACTTAACTCATCAATAATCAAGAATACATGAATTGCTTCTTTGAATGCCTCACGAAGTTTCTTTTCAAAAGTACTATTTATCATTCTGATATTGATATTTGGATCTAGTTTTTTCATCCAATTATCTATCTTTTCGTAGCTATCATCTGTTGCAACAACAATCTTATCAATCCAATCCTGAATTGTAGTTTCTCTAGTTTTTTGATCTGTAATAATACTGAAAGAAGATGCAAATTGCATGAGTTGAGGAATAATATGACTATTCATATATTTTGATTTCTGTGAAGCCCCACTCTTCCCTTCTCCATAACATTCATATTCGACTAAACTGATATGAATAGGACACTTTCTTTTCTCATCAAAAGTAATAAGTAATGCATCTGGTATTTTTGGGACGCCATTTACAGGATCACTCATTTGATGAGTCTTAAATAGTCTATTATTGGCAATCAAAATAGTATTTTCTTCTCGATATTGTGGAAAGAGATTGTAGAAATTATCAGTTACAAGCCTTTCCAAACCACGAAAACTATCTGTCTCATTTAAGAAATTTATTGTTTGAAATGTTCCCATAATATTAATTTTTTGCTCGGGGATTGCTCTTTCAATATCTTTTATTTCTTCGTCTGAATACGAGTCTTCTGTATCTTCAACCTCTTCTTCAATTAGTTTTGGATATTGTCTTTCAAAAGTCTTATTTGTAATAAAAAACTTATCTATAGCTTCTGCAGCTACATCATCAAAAGCTTTATACGATTGAAGATATTTCAGAGCCCAATATTTTCCACCAATATCTGCAAGGAATCCCATATCGAAAAAATTGCAAAACTCTATATTTTTCACGGAGTAGCAGAGCACGTAATTTTCCGCATCATCCCAAGGCTTTTCATCAGTTATAGTATCAAGCTCAAAACGAGCCCCACAGAAAGTCTTTTTACCTTCCTTAAAAAGTAGATAGATTATATCCCCACTTTCAGGACCTCGATGAGTAAACCCTGCAACCTTAAAATCAAGACATAAATTATAATTCTTTATGTTAGAACTGCAATGCAACGTTCTGATCATACTGAGCCTCCTCTATTCTAATTCTTTCAAATACACTGCAACTTTTTTGGACAAGGTATTACAGTTAGCCTCCAATTCATCCAACGTACACTCATACCTTTCCTGTAAGTCTGTTACTTCTGTTACAATCTGTTGAACAACATTCTGTAATTCAGTAATCATATTTTCTGCAAGTGTTGCAAACCACTTCTTTTCTATTACAAGTTTTTTTGTTTCATCTTCTTTAAGAGAGTTATACTTCGCCTTTACATTTTCCAGTAACTGCAAATTCAACGCCTTTAATTCTGCCTTGCATTTTTTAAGTACGTCTTTTATTGAAAGATAATCTGCTATCAACTTCTTATTATCCGCAGAAACAGAAGAATCTTTTGACAGTTTCTTTAACTCTGCATCTGACTTTAGGACTTTTTCTTCGTCTTCCTCATTGATTATGTAAGCCAAGTCTTCCAAATCTTCAATAGTCAAAATGTTTTCTTCTGCACTTTCTTTTTCGCTTTCTTTCTCAGCAACTTCAGATTCTTTTGCAGAAATTGCAGATTTTTCTGATGCGAAAAATTCATTTACTACAATGCTTACAGGTAGTAAATCACACTCTATGTCACCAACTGTGGCAGGTTTCTTTTTTGTATTTACATACTCAGCTTTCCAGCCATCCGCCTTTATGATGTAGCAGTCATCCTGTAAACTATCATTCCAATAATTCATCAGAATATCATAAACACCGTAAGAATCTACAAGTGAAGTATTATTACTAAATGCAGAAAGAACAGAATCTCCCAGATATTCTCCTAGAGGTTTTGGATTTGAATTCTGTTTAAATGCTTCCAGTGTACTTCTTACTTCAGAATACCAAGAATCTCGAGTTTTATTAAAAGCCTCTCTCTGAATGTTGAAATCTTTATTTTCTTGAATGACATTTCTGATTTCGTCTTTTTTAGGAATTAAATCATATCTAGAAGAATCAAATCTTGATGTTTTAAAGAGTTCTGGTTTCAAACTTGGAAGAATATCCCAATAGTTTTCCATCTGTTCATCAATATCATATGCTGGAAGACCGCCATTAAGATGTGCAGAAATATTCTGTTTGATCTCCTTGTCTACAGCAGCTATATATCGAGGGATATTTAAGTTATATTCATTTTCTTTTATTTCTGACAACGGTACAAAACGAGCATAATGAGGAACATCTTTTTTTGCTTTCCATGTATCTACAATTTTACGGATGTCCTGTTCTCTAAGACGATTCTTGTTTCCATCCTTTTTGAAGCCTTCTTTTGCATCAATCATAAAAATGCCTTTTCGACTTGAGGCATCTTTTTTGTTAATTACAACGATACACGCAGGGATTCCTGTTCCAAAGAATACATTTTGAGGAAGGCCAATAATTCCTTCAATAAAACAATTCTTTTCAATAAGAGACTGGCGAATTGCAGCTTCTGCATTTCCTCGGAATAATACTCCATGTGGCAATATACATGCACCTCGCCCGGTATCTTCTTTCATTGAAGAAATAAGGTGGAGTAAGAAAGCATAGTCTCCATTTTTCTTAGGAGGACACAATTCTGCGCTCCAGCGATGATAAATATCATCTTCTCCGGCATCTCCAAGCCATTTCTTTTTTGAGAACGGAGGATTTGCTACACAGATATCAAAGGTTTCCAAGCCGCCAGCATTTTTGAATTTAGGATTATTAATTGTATCTCCTTTTTCAATATGCGGATTTTGAATGCCGTGTAAAAGCATATTTAATTTTGCAAGAGTAACAGTCTGGTCATCCATTTCTTGACCGTACAAAGATACATTACCGTTAGCTGTATAACTCTGTGCTCGTAAAAGCAATGAACCAGAGCCACAAGTTGGGTCATATATTGTATTACTTGCTCTCTGAAATTCTTTAAGATTCAAAATTTGCGCAATTACACGGCTAACTTCTGCAGGAGTATAAAACTGACCTTTGCTTTTTCCACTCTCTGCTGCAAAGTTTTTCATTAAATATTCATAGGCATCACCAAGAATATCATCGTTATTTGCTCTATTCTTGCTGAAGTCTAATTCATCTCTCTGAAATACACCAATCAAATCACTTAATGTCTTAACTTTATCTTTAGCTTCACCGAATTGTGTTGGATGATTAAAGTTTGGCAGATCTATACTTCCAATTACTTTAATATTTGCTTCACGGATTGCTTCCAGTTTTTTATTAATATCTTCTCCAATAGTAGAAGATTGTTTTAGTTCTACAAAATCCTCAAAATAGCAACCTTCAGGAACGATAAGCCTTGTTCCCCCTCGCTTAGCCTTATCAGAAAGATATTTTACAAAGAGAATCATAAGTACATAGTTTTTGTACTGGCTCGCATCCATTGAACCACGCAATGCATCACATGAATCCCAAATTGCACTATATAACTGTGATTTCTTAATAGCCATTTTTATTTTCCCCTTATTCCCAATTCTGATTTAATATTTTATAGATTTCGAAAATCTGCTCTTTAGTTGCATCCTTAAACATATTTGACAAATCTTCTTTTATAAAGTCTGCTTCAACTGAATAAGGATCTTGCCAGCCATGTGGTGCATCATAATCAAAGTAATGAATTACTTTTGTTACAATTTCAATTACTTTATTATCATCTGTTTCCCAACACCACTGCTCACGGTTTCTCCATAAAACACTAGTTGCTTTTATATTTGCAATTTCATTTAGCCCTGCAGGAAGCAAATCTTTTTCTTTAGATTTCTTTAATAACTCAAGTTGCTTCATAATCTGGTCTTTAAATGAAATTGTACCGTTATTAATTTCATCAATTAATGCTTTTAAGCGAGGTGCAAAATCATCATACTTAGCCTGATCTCTTTCTTTATAATCATTAATTGTACTTCGAGTGTGAGCCAATATAACTTCAGCAGCAGACTGAGCACTTCCTGCTGCTTCTTCCAGTTTCTTTGCCAACTCTTCCAGGTCAGTATCAGTGTTTATCTTATCTAAGAAAGAAAAATCAGCTGTAGCAGGAATAATTGTTTCAAAATCATCTGCATGAATATACTGATCCAATAGAAGCCTCATTTCAGTATCACGACATTTAGGATCAAAATAATCATCTGTGACTATCTGAGTTTTGTGATACATCTGGCCAGCAAGTTTAGACAAATCTCTTAAACTCTTTGCTTCTTCTTCTGTATATCCAGCTTTAATTATGAAATTTGAAATATTATCAAAAGCTCGAACATATTTTGAAGTGATTGCATAGAACAATTCTTTCTGAACTTCTTTTTCTTGCTTTTCTTCCTCTGTTGCATCAACAGGGGTAATATATGAATTAGCAATATCTGTTACTGTTTTTAAGCCCTGATTTGATAAATCTGCACGCAAGGAATCAAATGCATCCTTGGCAGCTTCAAGTCTCTTTTTTGTTGATTTAATCGCGTCTTCCAATAATCCATCAACATCTTCTGGTTCAAAATTACTGAATCCACCTTCATTAAATTTTGTTACAGAATCCTGGATTTTATCAAATGTATGCTTGAAGTCAACAATCATTCCATATTCTTTATGAGATCGTATTATAGTTCCATCTTCTTCCTTAATATCAGAACCAAGACGATTTGTACGACATATAGCCTGGAACAGATTGTAGTCTTCCATCTTTTTATCTATATAAAGATACATACAAGTTGGAGCATCAAAGCCTGTTAGCAATTTATCTACAACAATCAAAAGTTTCATTTTTGATGGCTTTGTCTTAAAAAGCTTCTTCGCCCATTTTTCATAAAGTTCACTTGTTGTTATCTTTACTGATTTACCATCTACATCTACTTCACCGGCATTTTCAAAAGATTTCTTTTGCATATCAACTTTGAAATCTTCCATAGATTTCTTGAACTCATTATCTTGTACTTGATTTCGTTGATCCTTAAAAGGAGCTTCGTAGCTAGTAACAACAGCACATCTATCACGAAGAATTGTATTCTCTTCATTGTATTGGAAGAATTGATAATACTTGTATGCTGCATAAATATCATCTGCAACGAGCATCGCATTACACCAGCTTTCTTTGAGGGGGCGATTTTCCATATCTTCAAAGATTGAATATGCTATCTGCTGCATACGTTCTTTTGTTGTATAAATACTTTCCAGCGTTGCCCAGCGATCTTCAATTTTTTTCTTTCGTTCAATCTGCTTCTTTTCATCTTCAGAAAGATTCTTTGTATACTCATCAAATCTTTCTTGAACCTTATCCAGTTTCTTAATTTTTGTTTCTACATTTCTTGCTTCATATTGAAGGTCAAGAATAACACCATCTTCAACAGCATTTTTGTGAAGATACTTATGAATAAATGGCCCAAATCTATTCTGACTTAAATTATCCGCTCTTTGGTAAATGGCATATGGAGAGGCATGTTTTGATTTTTTATCATCTTTATCTTTAATAAGAGGAGTTCCTGTAAAGCCGATAAAAGTAACATCATCTCCCAGAATTTTTCTCATAGCTTTATGAAGAACTCCATTCTGGGTTCTATGACATTCATCTACAAATACGAATTTTGTTTTTCCTTTTGCTTTAAATCCTGTCGGATATTTTTTTGCAAGTATTTTTTCAAGTTCTTTAAGATATAACTCAAGTGGAATACCAGGATCATCTTCTCCAGCGACAGCATTTCCATTCTCATCAATTCGCTGGCCAAACTTATGAATAAGAGTACTAATAAGCCAGCCCTCGCCACTTGCCAACAGCTCAAGGAGATTATCTGCACTTGTTGCTCTTGCAATAGTACATCCTGAATGTTCAAAATTAATAACAATCTGTGCATCAAGTTCTGTACGATCAGTAACAACAATTACACGAGGGTCAGGGAAATCCTTTGTATTTAGTCTGATATAATTAGCAATCCAAATCATAGTCAAAGATTTTCCACTTCCCTGACTATGCCAGATAACACCTCCGTTCCTTGCTCGAAGCCGAGGCATAATAGCTCTTAACGCATATAACTGATGTGGTCGCATTATTTTCTTTACACCACCATCATCAATTACGCCATAATGGAACATATCCATTAAAACATTTTTATCAAAGAAACCTTTTATTGCCTGTTCATCTGTCAGCTTCACACCTGTTTCTGTCGTATCTGGTTTCCAAGGACACCAGAACTGAAGCGGAGTATATACAGTACCATATAGAAAAGCTTTTTTACCAACCTGATTATCACTTGCTGCTGCAATAAATTGAACTGTCGTAAAGAATGTAGGAATCTCTTCTTTTTGATTTATTAAAGACTGATTAACAGCATGCTCAATATTTACAATACTTCTTTTAAGTTCAAAAACAGCCAGAGCAATTCCATTTACATAAATAACAATATCAGGACGTGCATTTTTATTATCTCCACCTTTGCTTGTAAGATAATCAATGTAAGAGACTTCTTCTGCTAATGCAAAATCATTTGAGTAATAATTTTCAAAATCGAAGAACATTACTTTCTCTTCGGTCTTGTCGGGTGATGGTCGAGCATCAACACCGTTAATTAAAAGTTGATAAACCTTGTTATTTACTTCAACAAGATTAGACACTTTATCAAGAAGAATTGTTTTTCTAAGTGTCGAAATAGCTTCATCTATCTGACTTGTCGTATACTTAGGAGAACCATCTTTATTTTTGCGACTATTAAGCCAAAAACGAAGGTCATTTTCTCTTAAAGGAGAGTTTTTATGGCCATCTTTTGTGCAATCAGAACCTTTAGGGTATTCAAGATTACCAAGATAGCGATAATCTAATTCTCCATAAAGAGGTCTTGGATCTGAAAGGATTTCATTTCCATAGCTATAATTCACCCTAGGACAAAACATTTTCACAAGAGAATTCTGATATTCACGTTCCAATTGTTCTAATTCAATTTGATCAACTATCTGTGCCATATTAGTTCATCCTTTCCCTAAGTATTTTCCAATTTGGAATACAGTTTTCTAGTTTCTTATAGAACTCTGTAGAATGTGTAGGTTCAAGTAAATGAATAAGCTCATGTACCACTACATACTCCACGCATTCAATATCTTTTTGAGCAAGATTGATATTAAAGGTTATTGATTTTTTTGCAGGAATACAGGAACCCCATCTTGATTTCATCGTTCGATATTTGATTCCCTCACAATGAACTTTAAGCTGCGGTTCCCACTTTGAAACAAAGCGTTCTACCCTTTCCTTTAACTGGCTTTTATAAAATTCGTTTAATACTGACTGCACATTTTCTCTCTTGCTAACTGAAATCCTTATGTAGTCACCATCAATAAATGCTGATTGATGCTCATTTGGATTCACTTCAACAAAAAGTCTATATTCTGTTCCTAAGAGCAAATGACATTCGCCAGAAACATATTCTTTTTCTTTAACTGCTTTGTATGATTCCAGAATGCCGCTTCGTTTTTCAGTGATCCAAGTCCATTTGCTTAAAACAAATTTTTTTATGTAATTATCGCTTGTTCCAATTGGGGCACTTATTTTTACAGTTCCTAATGGAGGATAAACTGAGAGGTGTATGCTTTTTATGTTTTTCTGTTGAACTGCTATTTCAACATTATTAATAACCATTATTCAACGACCTCTTTAAAACAAAACATTTTCTGCATCATTGCAGTTTTTAAATTACGAAGTTTAACTAGTTCATTTTCTATAGATGCTATATCAATATCCATGTCAGTAAGAATTGAGGCAATGCGTTTTTGTTCCTTGAGATTGGGTTTATTCTCGGATGTAAATGGAATTATTACATTTAAATTCTGAAGAGCGGCAGTTCGAATATGAACAATTGCATCTCCCTGTGCTACTTCTGCTTTTTGTTTTTTTATATAATCAGAATTAAGAGTTAATCCCAAAAATTTTGAATCATAATTTTCAAAAGGTGATAAAATGATCAAATCACCTCCTGCATAAGCTTCGAATTTATCAACAAACGCAACGCATTTACCAATATCTTCTTTTGTTTCACCTGAAGCTGTAAAAAGAATGTCGCCTTGATTTAATCGATGAGAAGACTCAGCAACAAATCTTGAAATAAAAGAATAAAAGTTTTTTATATAATTCTCATGCTTTGTATATAATTCACCGTATCTAACTGCAGGAATTGTTCCAGTATTACTTTCACTCTTCGGAATTCCTTTTCCTTTAGAAAAAACACCACAATTGATTAATTTTACTTTTCGCCAATTATCCGATTCTTCCTGTTTAATCAGTTTCTGCATGGCGCCAATTTTCAAGTCACGTTTTTTGGCAAGGAGTTTTTCTTTTGCAGCAATTAAGCTGTCCATATCACTAAGTTTCTGTGCAATCAATTCTTGAGTTTCAAGATCTGGTTCACCGTTTTTGTAAGGGACAGGAATTAAAAGATTATCAATTTGCGTAAGTGACAAATTTTGTTGAGCATTTCCTTTCTTATTTTCTTCTATTTGGTTTTCTATAAATGATGACTTTAAAATAAAACTAATAAATGATACATCAACTAACTCCGTATTTAATCGGATAATACTTAAAGCTTGATTTGTATTTGCCGGAAGCATATCTTTTTCGACAATAGCAACACGTCCCAAAGCTCCTGCAATTGAAAACAAAATATCGTTTTCTTGTAATTGTGATCTTTTCAACGCATTGTTACACGCCTCGGATATATAAGCAAATTTATCATTTAAGAAAAAACCATTATCTGAGATACTTTCAATTTTAATAAAATTAATACCTTGTTTTTCAAAGGAATACCCAATTGATGTTGGAGTGGTTCCTTTTGTAGCCGATTTCGACTCAACAGAAATCAGTTTTACCATTTTCCATTCAATATCATTACTCATAAATTACACTTTCACTTCTATAGCTGATTTTATCTTTGTTATAATTGGCGTATACAAATCAATTTTTTTATCTGGTGTTGAAATAGTAACTATAAGACTATATCTCACTTTGTTATTAAATCTTTTCATATTTGGTCGGTTTTTCCACCAGCCGTTTTCTGGGATAATAGCAATCTTATCAATTTCTGCAATTTGAATTGCAGTAGTATTTACTGTAAAATCTGAACGAATACTTCCTTTATCTCTGTTCTTTTTTCCCAGATACCAAATATCACTGTTGCCGGAAACACTAGTATCATCTTCATTATGCATTGCATAATCAATTCTACTTATAAATTCTTCTTCGTTTTCATTTTCATTTTTTATTTCAAATTTTAATCCGAAAGAAGAATATGTATATTTTTCTTTCCATCCTCTATTTCCAGGGGATGGTTCAATATAATAAGACAAAGTAATCTTTAAGCTCACAGGTGTATTTTCAAGCTCTCGTAATTGCTCTTTTGCCCATGGTAAATCAATTAAACGCATTTCATTGTATGTAATTGAACTTGATCCCATCATAAAGGGTTGTATTTCATCTTGAATCACAAGATTTACAGAGTTATTCATGCATTCCAAAGCTTTATTAAGATTTGGAATGCCGTATCCACATGTCCGTAAAAGATTTATTCTATTTCTTTTAATATCTCCATCATTTAAAAAACAACGTTTCATATTATCAGTCCATTCTGCAGAATGAACCATCAGAGCTCGAACAGTTTCTGGCCAAATATCAGGATAATTCGCATATATTTGAGAAGCAAACCATGCTGCCTGAGCAGTTGCTGAACTTGTTGCATTTATGGTTGTTAAAGTAGAACCATTTTTTGATGTTGTAAGCAAACTTAAGTCTTCACAAGCAGAAACATCTGAGCCATTGGAACACATATTTCCACCATCAAATAATACTTCTGGTTTTATTGCCCATTTAGACCACATTTTTGATGTTGTACTGTATGGCGATAAATTATCTCTATCAACCAACGGATTAAATCCCTTAAATACAGAATGTTTAATAATATCCTTACCTGCATATGCCCCTATTGTTAAAGCGTTTAGTGATTGAGAGGGATTTTGCACTGTATGAAGTATATTTGGATCCGGGTATTTTTGCCCTACATATTCAAGAGGATTAATGTTTCCAGCACTTACTAGAAAAAGTCGTTTATACTCATTTCCCTCATTAAAAATAATTTTATCAAGAGCTGAAGACCAAGACGATGGTTCTCCTTTATCAGGATTATCTATTTCTGGAGAAGTTACCGCCATGCAAATGACTCTCTTTGCATTTGGATCAGATATCTCTGCAGAATAAACAGCTCGTTCAGTTATTTGTCCGTATAGGTTTGGATTATCTTTACTATTATACTTTGTATATATTTTTACAGATTCAATAGAATGGTTAATTTCCACAGAATCAGAATTCTCTAATAGTGCCTCTAAATCATTATAGAGAACAACTCCAGCCATTTCAGATCCATGGCCATCTGAATCATGTACATTAAATCCTTCAAGTACAGAATCCTCGTATCTTATATAATCTGTTAAAAGCGAATGATTCTTATTTACTCCTGAATCGAGTAAACAAACAGAAACATTTGTCTTCAAATTCGTATGTCTTCTTGATAGTAAATCCGCAATGAATTCTGATTGCTCATGTGAAGACATTTCTGTAAAGAAAGTATTAACTTCAGCTGCTTTCTGCAATTCAGCAACATATGGAAATTTCTGAATGAGTACTTCAAGTTTTTGTCTGTTTGCTTTTACCAGAAATACAAGCCTTTCTGGAAACTCTATAAATTGTTCTTTATACGGTATCCCTAGTTTTTGTAAGACTTGGTGAGTTTCATTTTTTACATAATCTTTATTTTCTTTTTTTGTAATTTCATAACGAACCCATAATTCACACCATACAGGAACTTCTTGTGGAAGATACTCTGGCTTGCTTGTCCAAAATGAATCCAATGTTGCAGCAGAAATATCATCTACACTTTCGACAAAATCCTGAGCTCTCTGTTTTTCTTCAGCAATTGTTTTTTGATATGAATCAAATTTATCATTAAACTTATACTCTTTTTCTTCTGGAATATAAACTGTTGCTTTTAAAGTATCTTCTGTTGCTTTTACATTAAGCAATTTTATTCCTAGATTAGCGTTCTCAAAAGCTTTTAAAGGAAACGCACTTTTAGTATTACCAGAAAATTCTACATAATAACCATTTACTGCATCTTCATCTTGTGCTTTTATTGCTTTTATATTTTCAATTGTTAGATTATATTTTTCTCGTAGTGAAGCTACATGAGATGCCTTATCACCATTAAATTGCCATTTTGGTTTTACCAACCGAGGTTTAACACCATATTTAATTCCGCGAGCTACATTTTCTAAGAATATATTTTCCATTTATTTTATGCCCCCTTTACAGAGACATAAATATTCGAACGTTCATTAATATGTGTTATAACTGATTGTTCTGTTAGTTCTTTATCATTTAGAATGGATTCTTTAACAGCATCGTTACATGCATTGATAATTTCAGCATGACATAAACCTTTGGCATTATCGATTAATCTTTCTGTATAAAGGAATGAATCTGAGTAATCTTTTAATGTTATATCAAATATTTTTCTTATCTGTTCTTCATCCGGAAGAATATAATGTAAAACATCATCAAATCTTCGGAACAAAGCCTGATCAAGTAACTTCTGATTATTGGTAGCCGCAATGATAATACTATCTGAGAAATCTTGTTCAACAAACTGTAAAAAAGAATTCAGAATACGACGGGCCTCACCAACTTCATTGTCAAAATTTCGATCTGCTCCAAGGGCATCAAATTCATCAAAAAGATAAACTCCTTGAGAATTCATAATCTCATCAAATATTTGGCGAAGCTTAACACTTGTCTCCCCCATAAATTTGGTTATGATCTTATCCATCTGAATAATATATAAAGGTAATCCCAATTCTCCAGCAATTACGGAAGCCGTAAAAGTTTTTCCTGTTCCTGGATTTCCTTCAAGAAGAATTCTTTTTCTATTACATAAACCAAACTTTGCAAGTTTATTTCTATTTCGATATTCGTTAATTATTCTTTCAAGTTTATCTTTTACTTCTGCAGATACAACCAAATCTTGCAATCTATCGGTTGGCAACAAACTCTCAAGCATCTGATTCTGGTTGTTAATCTTTAATATAGAATTATTACGGCCTACACCATCTATGAGCTTTTTTATATCTCTAGCAATAGCTTCATGACCATGCATAGCTTCATAAGCTGCAATTTGTAAAGAGACGGTCTTAAATTTTTCTTTGTCATTGTCGCAAAAAGCTTTTATGAGACTTTTTACTTGATCTGCCGTTGCCATAGAAACCCCTCAATATAATTATAATGAAAAGAATATTAACTTACTATACTAGAATCGGTATTATTCCGAAGTAAAATAATATCATTCACAAATTCCCCCTCTCCCACAACCTCCTCCTTCTATAATAAGACAATAATATGCCAATGAATGGCATATTGTCATTGAATATTCTTTTTATATTTTTCTCTCAAATACTTAAACGGAAATGGTACAACGGTAAGCATTCCGTATCGAACAAATTCCACTCCCATTAAAGGCAATAATTCCTGAAAGAACAATTTACTATCTTTTGGAGCCTCTATCTTTCGAATTACACTTGCTCTTTCCAAGTTGTTTTTCATTCCGTTGCCGACTTCGCCAACACAATACAAACCTTCAGAATTATTTAAGGAAATATAATTTATATCTATTACTCCGCTAAAATACAGTTCTCTTTGTTCCTTTCCCCTTAAGTAAGAATACAGTCTGATTCCTGTATCCATATAGATTTTTTCAACAGCAACTTTCTTTTCTGATCGATTCTCAAAAAGTGCTAATATTTCCTGTTTCGAATAATCCCTCTCTTCAAATCTATTAGAATACTCTGGAAGAAGTTCTTTAAGAGCATTTCCATTAATAACTTCCTTTTTTTCAATCTCTTTCAGAAGTTCACCAACCGACGTGAAATCTGGAAGACTAAAAAGGTTTGTGTTTTTTATAATATTTATATTTCCTGAATGGTCTTTTACAAATCCAATCGTATCGTCTGAATTTAACAGTTCCATGTATTCGTCATATTCAGATTGATTAAAAAGATCTAGTTCCATTTCTTCACATAAAAATGAACCATCTGGATGAATCGTCATAAACTCAAATTTCTGTTCATTCTTAATTCCGAAAATCCAATCTGATTCATACCCTAAAGAAGTCCAATCAAATAAAGTAATTCTTCCCTCTTTGAGATCTTGCTTTATGGTTAATTCTTTAAGAATATTTGCAGTAGCAGCCTTAGAATCATAGGAATAGTTATTTGTAATGTGCTGCACAGTATAACCGTCTAGATTATCCTGGTGTGGATCTTCTGCTTCTTCGTAACAGCTTTTATCTTTAATATATCGAATATTTAGTTTTGTTTTGGATAACCCTTTGCTTACTGAACAATCTGCCCCTGGAATTATTGTAGTTATTTCTTTTGCAATATCATTTAAATGTTCTTCTGCTGTCTCAAAACCTGTACAATCAATAAGGTTTAGCCCTTTATCTAAAATTGTATTTTCAACATTTTTTTTATATTGTGATAATTCACTACGTTTTAATTGTATTAATTGTGTAATAGTTTTTTGCTCAAATTGAATATGAAAAAAAACATCATATTTTTTCACAAATAGATTAAGTAAATTATAAAAGCAACCTAATTTTGAAGCTTCAAACTTTGCATTATCAGAAAAATCAAAAAACTCAATAAAGCCTTTTTCATTTGCAATAGGTTTTATAATGAAATTATCTTCATTGTTTATTTCCTCTTTTGAAACTCTCTTTAATGTATTGTTTACAAAGGCTATTTTATATTGAGGATAATCCTGAAATTTTCGCTTATTGAAAATCATTTCCTTTCTAAGCAAAACTGAATTCATTTTATGCGCTATAAAATGAATTGTCATTTCTTTTGAAATTTTTACTTCAAGACACTGTAATCCCCAGACTTTTCCTGTTCTTCTGTCGACACTCTGCCAGTTTTTATTATAACAAAGTAATTTACCTGTAAGATTATTAAAAGAAAAATAACCGGTTTCATCATAGCCTATTGCATTAAAGAAAAGCTGAAGCAAATTATTAGATGGTACAAGTTTTGAGGAAACCGCCTCTATGGACAATTTATCTCCGTTATCAAATGTTCGAAGAAGTTTTATAAAATCTGATTTTGTTATTTTTCCTTTTTTACTTAGTACGAAAAATGAATTTCCCTTTTCAAAAACAACTGAGAGAATACTACCTTCAGCCAGATTATCAAGATAAGTTGCTCCTCCAGAAATGTATTTTTCACTTGTAGAAATTTTATAAATATCAAATAAATTATCTATTGCTTCAAAATCTGGTTTTGTAATTATTTTGTTTGTTGTAATTAGCATTCAATAAACTCCGTTATTTTCTGTAACATTCTATTATCCATCTGATGCTTATCTAAACGATAAATATAAGGAATTTCGAGTATTCGTTTATCACTAGAAAGTGTTTCTCTATATTCATTTTCAGATGCTATATTAACTACAACAACTTTTTCAGCTCCACACTCTTCTAGTTTTTTGTAAATATGCTCTCTTTCTTCCTGATCGCTTATTAACATGGTTTCTTTCCAATATTTAAAATCTACCATTACATTGTTTTCTGTTTTGAAATCAAAGAATTCGAAATAAGTGGCATCCATTTCTAAGAGTCTGATTTTTAATAGATTCTCAAATATGTACTTACCAATTGCTTCTCCTAAGGCTCCTTTGTAGATGTTGTTGAACATAGGCGGAGTTACAATATATTTATTCGCTTTAAAAGAAACTGCATACCCTTTTGATTTAAAATATCCTTTTAATCCAGGAATCCCCTGCAGAACATTCTCAAGTTGTACATCAATTTCAGATACAACCTGATTCAAGCTATTATCAAATTTGATTTTTATATCAGATTTATAATCATTCTGTTGTTCATAGGTATAGGCTTTAATTTCTGTTGGTGCTTCTAAATAAATGAATTTTAATTTCTTTTTGTCTCTATCATCCATTTCCTGCTGTGAGAAAGTAGGACGCATAAGTAACATTTCACGAAGATCTTGCCAGGCTTGAATAGAAACATCACCGCTGAACTTTTTTAATTCATCGATTTTTTTCATGCTCTGAGCGGCTACTATTTCTGCCCTATGTTCATAAATACTTATTTCATCAACCTTATCTGTATTACATCCTTGTTGAATACAGTAATCTACAATAGCTTTGAATTCTGGGTTTAGCATTCTGTCTGCAATAGTTTCAAAGTTATATTCAGCAAGAATATCATCGTCTATAAAAATATTAATATTTGGGCTTTTACAACTAGTTCTACAAATACGTCCTACTGCTTGGATTAAAGTTCTAAGTCCGGAATTTTTTACAGAAGGAGAAGAATAAAGATTTGTCTTATATTGACTATCAGCTTTTCCATCAGAATAACATTTGAAAGCATTTTTTATATAACCTTCTGCAGTAAAAAGTGAAATCTCCCCCCTTTCCATGAGAAATTCTGTTTGGAAAATGCTTCGAACTAAGTCTTTATTTTCTAACCCCTTTTTTATATTCACAATTAAATTAGTTGGTTTCTCAAGATACATTCCATCAAAATCTTTTTCTGTAATATTTCTTGAAATTTCATTTATTTTTACTATTGGAACTCCATTAGGAATTTTGTATTGAAGGTTCTGGCCCGCACCAACTGTATTGTAAGCAGACATAACAAATATCTTTTCACCATAAGCTAGTCGGTATTTTAATTTTTCAACATTCTTTTCGTACTCAACACTATCTAATGTAAAAATTAATTTCTTCGGATCATAGTTTTTGTTTGCATTCAAAATCATGACTTTTGCCATATCATGAATAAGACCTAAATCAAAGGTTCCGGCATCTTCTTTTGTTAATGAGTTCGTTAAACAAAGAAAAGACTTCTCATTATCATTTTGTATGAAATCTTTCAAGACCTTTACAACTTTTAATAATTTCGACTTCCTATATCCATTCGAATCATCATAAAACTTTGTATCAAGTCGTTCTTTAAATCTTGTAACTAACTCAGGATTTTCAAAGATATCAAATAATTCGTTATCTAAATCTTCTGAATCTGCAGAAATATCTTTTATATTAATATTTATCTTATTATAGTGTTTTGTGAATTTTGAAAAGCCTTCAATAAGTTTGTGTTTTTGCTCATCAGAAATAACATGAAAATCATTCCCAAGCATCTTTTGCAAATATTCAATATCGAAATTTCCTACAACAGTATCCAGTGTTGCTGTTGCAGAAATACCAATTACTCTTGCCCGTTCACAAACCTTTAGAAGAATCCTTTCTGGTGAGGATGGAAAATCAAAAAGCAAAACTCCTGATTGTGTATTGTGATCAGGACTATCTTCAAAATCATAATATCTGAAGCCATTTTCATAAACAGTTTTATTGAAATAATTTAAATCGATTTTTCCAGTGTCCTTTATTGTGGGAGACTTTATTGGATTCGACATAATAATTGGTTTTAAATAGTATAGATATTCTCTAGAAATTCTGAACTCGTGAAGTACCGTATTTATTGCATTATCTAAACTAATTCTATCTTCCTCAGTTTCGGTAATTTCATCCATTCTATTTTTGTAATTATATGAAATATTCCTACAGAAATTTTGAAAGAAGGAGATACATCCACGTATCTGCGACAGTAATGCAAGAATCCCTTCTTCTTTATTTGAAGGAGCTTCTTTTTTAAAAACAAGCCAATTTTGCATTTCTTCATGATCGGCCTCAATTTCTACAAAAGTATTTTGAGATGCGAAAACTGTATGATATTGAAGATCATTAAAGAGAAAATTACGCCCTGCTCCATTATTAAGAGAAGACTTAGACTTGAAGCTATACTCCATATTGTACTTATCATATGCTTCAGAAAATATTTCTTTCATCTTTTCTAAATACTTCTCTGGAGTAAGATATCTTTTATTTTCAGATAGAAACTGTAATTGCTTTTTCGAAGGCTGTAATAAAGAAACTGGAAGTTTTCTTGTTGCTAGTGATTGTTGAATCTGTGTAAACAACTCCATGTAATCTATGCAGTTTCTAATTCCTGATTCTATTATCTTGTTTAAGATTCTATCTTTTGTGGAATCAAATTCATCAAAGAAAATAATGGCATTATTTATTATGTCATTTGTATAGAAGGTATATGTAGGTTCAATAATTGTTGCATTTCCAGAAACAAATTTATCAACAGACATAAAAAATATTCGCTTAGATTTACTAAAAACAGAAGGATATATTTTCCCAATCCAAGCATAACTTTTATCATTTTCAATTAATTTAAGCTTCTGAGTTGCAGATATTCGGCTTGGCAAAAATGCTTCTACCAGGTCTCTAAAGCGAGGTTCATTTTGTTCTCGAATAATTGGAAGCAATTGTGAACAATCAAAACAATCTTCCCCCTTGTTCTCTTTATACTTGTTATACATGATAACATTTGATCGTAGCAATTTTGTTTCAGGTGATCTTCTAATTGATTCAGGTATTTCTTTGTAATGGGCTTCTAAATTTTCAATAATGAAATCTGTATTTGACTTAAGGTTTATAAACAACTTATTAAAATCATCTATATTTCCTCTTTTCTGAAATTTCTCTTTAAGCTCGATTTCAGGCAAATTCTTTTTTAATGTCGTTATAAAGAAAAACTTCTTGTCAGCAAATTCTGGTAAGTTATAATTATTTGCAATGAATTCAAGAACATTATAGGTTTTACCAAATCCAGTTGGCATATCTAGAAGTAATAAACCTTTTTCTTTTTCCAAACAAAACTGTTTAATGATATCTTCCATTGCAATTCATTCCTTATGAAAATTATAACACATAAAAGTGTCATATAACGGCATTGTTTGAAATTTATTTCAAGATTTTAAAACTATCTACTTTTCCTTCTTTTTTAGTATCTATAATTCCATTCTTCTTGAACTCTTCGAATAACTTGTTCTGACTATTTACCTTCTTTCCTTTATAAGCAAAGTCTTTAATCAAATTACGAAGTTTTGTACCAAACAATCCTCCGTCATACCATTTATCTTTATCAAAGGACTCAATGATTTTCTTAATCTTTGATGCTTCTGTCTTATTAAAATCAAGACTTGTAAGGATTTTTTCAATCTGAGTTGGCTCTTTCGTTGAATTATCCTGCTTTGAAAAATAATCATCTATAACAAGAATCTTGTCTGAACTGCTAGTAAACAACTGCTTTTCCTTATCTGCTGCACGTGTAACCAGCCATACATTTTTACCATATTTACGAAGCTTATCCATAATTACTGTAAAATCAGTATCAGAAGTAATAAATATATACAAATCAATTTCAGGAGATTTCTGATAGAGACTTTCAAATGCTTCAACCGTAAGAATTAAATCTGCCCTATTTTTGCTGTTTCCTTCAGATACCTGAGGAGCTTCACGAATATCAAAATTCAAATTCTTAAGTTGCTCTCTAAAATTAGCGATCGATGTTGTATTTCCACAAGCAAGCTTTATTGCAAATACAGGAGTGGAGTCATCTTCTATATCCAGAGTTACTGCTTCTAATAATTTCTTAAGATTTAATTTTTTATCAACATTCTCCAAGTCAAAATAAATTGCGATCGATGTTCTCATATTATTCTACCTCCAGGATGTTTATCTTTTTTTTCTTTAGTAAGAATGCATATGCTCCACCAGAAACAATACTGTCAAAAGCATTTCCAAATCCGAATAATAATGCAATTCCTGTTAGTGTTGGTATCCACACACCTGCCAAATATAAAATAAATGCAGTTCCGTAATAGAGGCCGTTAGTTACTACCGATTCAAAAAACATATAATTTGTTTTTCCAAGACCATAAAACTCACTGTCAAATACATTCTGTAAAGCATATAAAACATAAAATCCTAAGAGTACCATAACAAGATTAAACAATTTATCTACATCAGAAAATTGCAAAACATTTACCATAAATGGCTTCCATACTGGAATAGTAACAAACCATATTACACACACAATAACAGTAACTGCAAAATAACCAAGAGTATTATTCTTTACAGTCTTTTCATTTGTACTGACTTCCTGTTTTATTAATTCTCCGAGTTGATTTATTGGAAGTAGAAGCCAACCCCAAATGAAGTTATTTGCAACCCAATAGGTTCCCTGTTCATTTACCATATTTACCATTCTGCTGATCATTAACATATAAGCAACATTTCTTACGAAGGATTCTGCACCAGAAATACCACCAATTTTTAATAAGCCTTTTGTCCATGCAAACGATAATTTTTCCCTATTAAGAATTGTATATCCTTCTTTCGTCAGAATAATTATTGAAACAATAAAAAGAAGAAGATTAACAACTATGTTACTATAACCTATTCCGTTTACTCCTAGATTTGCAGAAATCTTAAGTGTTGATACAAAGAATGTGTCAAAAATTGTACACAAGATTAATTTTACAATAGTAAGAATGTACACATATTTTGATTTACCTAGGGCTACTAGACAGACCAGCAGGAAACTTGCAAGAAGAGAAAATATATTTGCAATGCTTTCAATTCTTATATAAACAGCAGATTCTGCAATAATCTCTTTACTTGTAGCCATTGCTGTCAATAAAGGATTTGCAAATATACAAACGAAAAGCGAACAAATCAAATAAATACAAAACGAAATTATCAGCCCAGTTTTTATTCGGTTTGTATATTCGAGCTTATCAGAAACAACTTTCCCCATAAAAAAATATAATGGAAGAATTATTGCCTCGTTTAGAATTTCATAAATCAGATTAACCCAAGAAAGTTGGCCTGCAATTGAAAATGACCACTCTCCAGGAAGTTGACCAATAAAGAAGACTCGTACAGTCGTGTAAATTGTCGGAAATAATCCCATCACAAGTAGTGAAGCAAAAAGCTTCCTGTTTATATTCTTCAGAGATTTTATGATTTTAGACATTTCTTTGCCTCCATCTATTCCCACTTTGTAATCTGTTCTATGTACCATTCCAGATATTTTGGAATAAACTTATTTATATTTTTCATTACTTTTTTCACTGCAATTTCTTCTGTATCTTTTGATTGCTTATTAAACCAGCCTGAACTTGCATTTTCATTTTGAGCGCCTCCGTAATATTCACTCATGCTAATATCAGGACTATTAAGCCGCCATTCCATAAATAAATTAAATGAATGGATTAACTCTGGACATAAATTATTCACTACTTTGTAAAAAAGTGCTTTTTCTAATTCAGAAGATTCAAGCGATAAAAGTTGCTTATATTTATCAATATTCATTTCACCAGGTAAGCCAGAGCAGAACCAAGAAAAAAGATAAAATACAATTAGAACCTTATGATCTTTATTTACTTGTTTTGTTTGTATAATTGATAGAAAAGAAATAAATTGGCAGCGGGATAAATAAGTAGGTTTAGAATTTGTCATAGATTCATTCGCAAGAATGTTATTTACAGTTGAATCTGAGACTTTTAATAAATGTGCTAAATTCTTTTTATCCCATCCACATAAATATAAAACATTCTCGAGACAATTCTCTTGAAATGTTTGAATTGGATTATCATAAAAAATCTGCTCTTCTTCAGAAACTACATTACAGTCATCAAATGCTTCAGGATTAAATTTACTCATAAATTTAGCATAACATTTAAATATAATATTTGCAACTATATTATAAATTATTATGCTATATTATAAATTACACACACGCTCTCTCAATTCTTACTCCACGGACTTAGATTAATAAACAAATCCTTCATCTGCTTGATTTCATTTTCATCACAATTAGAGAATACATATTCCAGAAGCTCTTCCTGGCGAGGCTGTCCTAGAGTCATTCGATACAAGGATAAAATCTTTATCAATCGCTCATAACGAGTAATATCCGAACTCATTGGATAGATTGGAACAATACGTTCAATTTTTATCTTCTGATTTTTTCCAAAGCACCAGAAAGGAATGAGTTCTGATTGATTTTGTTTTTTCTCCCCTGCTTCTGCTTTTTCAAATAGTTCTTCCCAAAGATTTTTTTCTATATGTTCAGCTCCATATTTAAAAGCCACATTCTGTCTGATTGCCAAACACTTATAGCGGTTTATACGGCCTTCTCTCTGCTCCAAATCGATAGGATTGCTTGGAAGATTCCAGTGCATAATCTTTCTGCAATAGTTATGGAAATCAAGTCCTTCCTGACCTATTGAAGTGGAAGCTAAGACAAAAGGTCTCAAAGGAGAATTGAATGCATTACGAAGATTTTCTTTACGTTCCCCCTCGTTCTTATCAGCAGTTTTAGAGAAACATACAGCAAAGTGACTTCGCATATTAATCTTCAAAGATCGAACTTCGAGTTTTTCAATTTCTTCATTCTTCTTAGCAGCAAGTTTTTTCTGTGAATTGATTACATCATTTTCAAAAGCTTGTTGTGTATCTATTTCATAATGAGCAGTCTGTAACAGACTCAAATTATTAATTAAATCTCTCTGGAAAGATCCGTTGTTATTTCTTTGCAGAAGATGAATATACTCATCCAACATTCCCTGGAAACAGCCATCTTTACAATAATGCAGAACATTCTGTAAATATGATTTCTTAGAATCCTGAGAGTACAGATTATCGACTACCGCAATGAATTCCGGAGAGTTGAAGTTCTTCATCCACTCTTTCGCAAAATCGGTAGCATTTCGAAGAACCGAATTTTCTTCATCATTATATTGCCTACAAAAACGGTAGTAACAAACTGCAAAAGAACTTAAAGTAACATCGCAAAGATAATCAACCAGATCATTTGGCATTTTTCCTAAAGCTATGTCCGAATTTAGCATATCATCCAATGTAGAAAGATAATTTGAAAAACGATTCTCTTCTGTTTCTGCTTCACCGGATTCTTGATTCTTAAGAGCTTCCAGCCAAATTTTTGCATGTTTTAGTTTGTTATCCATCAGCATTGGTGCAAAATAATACCAACGGTTAGAAGCCTCATTCGCATTGCCTGAACTTGTGTTTTCATACTTTTTCAATTTGGCTAGTTCTACAGAAATCTTTTCCTTAATCTCCACCTCAATTTCAGTCAGGCTCAGATTGCGATTCATACAATCTATAGGATTATATAATCCGGCCAAAGTCTCTGAAGGATAAATAAGGGAAAAGAGATTCATTGAATTAGGTTCCTGTTTCTTGTTCAACCTGAACTCTAAACGGCGGGGAATCTTTCTTTCATCTGAATACTTATATTTATTTCCATAGATTTTTCGTTCTAAATCATATGACAATAATGTGCTTATCATTCTTGGAACCATTTCCCATGCAGAGAAAACCAGTGTTTTTGAAAAGTTTGAAACTCCTTTATAAGGACCTTCAAGTTTATAGTATGGTCTGCATGGTGGCACCCAAAGTAAGTTTTCTGCATTCTGTTGAAAGACAGTATCCTTTAATAAAGCTAAACGAGCATTTGTTTCTGGCAGTTCCTTATATTTTTCTATATCGTCAGCCTGTACCCAAAGAAGAGGTTTCTCCAGCAAATCAAAATCATAATCTTCTTTTATGAAAGCTTTTTTGATATTGTCTTTTACCTTGTACTTCTCCATAAATGACATTAGGAAAGGACAGCTCTTTACATAGTCAGTCTGTAGATTCTGATTTGCGCCAGTTTCATTTAATAAATACTGGCCTTGAATATATGATTGGATATCGCCTTGCGTTATGCTTAAGTGCGTATTCTTACTTGAATCATCTATGAAATCACCATCTTCCATAACAGAAATACGCTCAGTTCTACAAGTTCCATGATACATAGCCTCTTCTGCTTCGAGCTTCTTAGTCCTTACAACCTTAAAACCAAGCTTCTTTGCAGTCTGTAGTGTTTCCGTATATTCATCCCATTTTTTATGGAAGACATCTTTTTCTTTTTCAAACAAGAAATCCATTACATTGTAAAACTCTTTATACGGATTATCTTCGTCTGAACATTCATCCATTTCTTCCATTGTTGAATATAATTTGTATGGTGTTGCCGACAAAAGCAGGACTCTTGTCTTTCTGTCCAAATCATCTGAGTTTTCCTGAAGAAACTTTTTAGCCAGCTGTCCAGAAGCATCATTTGCGTCTGGATGCAGTAACTGATTAAATCGCTGAAACTCATCCATGATTACTAAATCAGGATTCAAGTTTTCTGTACTAATCTTTGCAAAAATTACTCTCAGTTCTGAAGATAATTTCTTACAAGCCTTATAATTTTTACATTTCTGACAGTTTGAATTTTGTCTGCAATTTCTATCCTTTCTAAGCTTAATTACCTGTTTTGCATAATCAAAAACAGGAACTTCTTTACCATCAACTATAATTTGAGCTTTCCTTAATTGCTTAATTATATTCTGAGGATATTCATTATTTGATTCTAAACTCGCCTTTTCTACTATATTGTCATATTCTTTCAGATAACCATATCCTGATTCTGGGGCATCCAAAACAAATATTCGCCTTAATTGGAATTGCTCATCTTCATTAAAATCTTTTGCCCGTTTTAAGGTTGCCCATAACAAAGCTCTTTCTTTTGCACTTCCACACCCTTGTGCTACTTCAAATGAAGTTCCAGGAGTAAGAGGAATAATCTGAATATATTTCTCCTTCAATCTAGGATCATTTTCCTGCTGAGTTATTTTTAGATGCTGCATTGAGAGACGTGTATCTGATGTATCAACTAACGGATCTTTGCTGTACTCAGGAAGCATAGAAACAATATCCAGAGTTTTTATATTCTGTCTGGCGATTCCCTGATTCGAACAGATATATACAACCTTAAATAAATCATCGCCTTCCTTGATTCTGATTTGTGCCAGTTTTGCAATAACTCCTTTTGCAATCATGGTTTTACCTAATCCAACTTCATCAGCAACTAAAACTCGATTCTGATCATTTTCAAAAAGAGAAGCAACTCTTTCAACTGTTTTTTTCTGAAAGTCTTTTAATGAATCAAAAGTCATGCTTTCCAGTTTAGTGATGTTATCTTGTATCTTCTTACTAACTTTTACTGCCATGACTATTTATCTCCAATTGCTTCAAGAAACTGAGTATACATATTTCTGAACTCATCAGAAACAATTTCTTTATTTGTAATCAACTTCAAATCTGATTCAAGAAGTTTTACCGCTTCTGGATTTTCAACACTTGCTTTTAATAACATTTCATACAGCGGAGTCTGAGCATTAGAAATATTCCATTTAGAATTAGACTCCTTAAAACTTTCCAGTTCTGATTGTGTTGCTAAACAATCTCTGCTTAACAACAAAGTTACATATTCTGCAAACGTATCTTTGTCTTTAATTAAGCCATTTACAATTGCACTGTCTCGTTCTTCATAAGGAATATTTTGAGTTGGGATTTTTATGATTCGTTCTATACATAAAATTTCATCAGCCTCAGTATATTCAACTCTCAACTTATAAAACTCAGAGATAGAACTTAAAGACAAATCTTTATAAGTAATCATACTTGAAATAGATTGTGCATCATTTATTGCAAAAGGACTTATTGATACATTTGTATTAACAGGAATCTTTGGTAAAGACTCAAATCTTATTTCAATTAAATAATTATCATTTTCCTTTTTTACAACTGCATAGGCAGGAATATGAGTCAGAATCTTTACAAGTAACTCAATTTCTTTTTCTTTCAGATTCTCATCATTCTTCTTTGGCTGTATTTCGACTTTTTCAAAGATTTGATTATCTTCAGGATTCATCTCATTAAAGAAATCGACTACATTAAGATATTTCTTCTTTGTACCGACTCGCACCATTAATTCAATATTTCTATTAAATGCAGATGCCGTTGCGTTTACAGAACCAAGATATAAATCAGATTGCTTCTGCTGCTGAGCTAAATACATCTTTGCATGAATATCATGAAGCTCATCTGTTTTATCTTCATCTTCTAAAACTTCATCTGTATCATCCTGAGAAAATTCTGTTCCTAAAACAATGGCATCATTAAGGACATAACTATCATAAAACTTATTTAATCCAGAATCTAAATCATTTAGGGCTGTTTGCCTTGTAATAAGTTTTATTTTTCTATCTTTTTTTATACATCCTTTTATTTCATTCAGAATGCTTTCTGTTAGGAAAGGAGACATTACGAACATGTCATCATACTTTTCTTTTTCATCTGATTTTTTTGTTCTGAATAAATCATTCTTCAGAGCTTTTCTATGAGCTTCATCAAACAATGGATAGATATCAAAGTCGTCATCTTCGTATCTGTAATCAGCTAGAGAAAAACAAATCTTCTCGTCTATCAATTCATTTCGTAATTGTTCAACGAGGTTTTTCTGAATATTTAGTCTGCTATACTCTTTTATATTAATCTGCTTTTCCAGATATTCCAGAAACTCAATAATAGGTTTTGTACGTCTTGTTTTTTGATGATTATCTGAGCTATCCATCGCAATTGTAACATCATAGCAACGATCATAACTGATATTGCGACTTAAGGTTATAAATCTGTATTTGTGATTTCCTTCTTCATCAACAAATTGTAGCAACCACATTTTTGGATGAAAAGCTGGATAATCTCCATTCTTATCTTTTGGAAGATTTACCGGAATAATCATATTTTCCAATAAGATTGCAAAATCTTTATTAAGACCTTTTAGTTCTTTTATCTGTCCAGGATCACAAAAAACAATCATCTTTTTTGAGAGATTTCTCAATGCCGTAAACGTACTAACCTTATTCTTGAATAGCTTATTACTTACATCTGCAGAGAAAGCCAAAGGAATCATACAAGAAACTAAGGCCGCAACGTCTAATGAATATGTAGTGGTAATTGCTTTTTCAAGTTCGTATCCGTATGGAGGAGTTAGTATATCGCTGTAAATTAATCTTTCTTTCTTAGGGTTTATCATCTTCCTTCTCCATTTCTAATATCACGAATAATTGTCCAGGCGTTTGAAAGGCGATAATCAAACTTTGAATAAGTACCAGCCTCTAAATCTTTATAATCAGGCTTACTCAACTTTGCTCTGTTTGTTTTTAATGCAAGCTCTCTTTTTCGGATAAGAAAATCTGCCTGTTCAATATCATCTTTTAAGAATGCTTCTTTTAATTTAAAAAGGAAGACTCGCAATTTCGGATTCTTGATGTTCATTGTTTTGAATAAATCATCGATATCAAAACTGTTACATATTCTTTTTACATCTGGATATGCTTTGTTCCATTTCTCAACAATGTCTCCTACTTCCCCTTTACATAACTGATAACTGTATCGGAGCATAGTAATGTAGTAAAAATCATTTAATCGATTTGCAAGTTCCAGAATCTTTTTTGTGTCATCATCAACATACTCTTCTATAAGTTTAGTAAACGCCTCAAAAGAATTGTTATACCCTGAGTTTAAGCATTTTTCTAAATCTATATCTTCCTTTAGGAGTAAAGCCATCATAGAATCTGGAACACTATTGATAATTCTATCTCTTAAAAATCTAGATTCCTCTTGCGTTAGTTCAATATCAACTTCTTTGTCCCAGCCTTTTTTATATGTATCAATTTTTATTAATGGACTCTTTTTAGAATAGTTACCTGCATCACTATCATTCTTATCATCTTTATTGTCATCATTTGTAGACGACTGTGCAGCAGCTTTATTTCTTTCAAGATTGTAGATTTCTGTCAGGAAATCATTATACGTAAAGTTTGGATTATCGTTCCTAAAAAAATGGTATGTTCTCAATCCATTCCAGTAAATTGAAAGAGGAGGCCTTTCAACCCAGCTTTTTCCGGCAATTGAACGAGCTCCAATAATACCGGAGGTCTGAGGATCTGTACTGCAATGTTTTATTAAATTATGACCTACACATCTTTCATTCCAATCAATTAATTCTTGTGCACGCTTTACAAAACCTGCTGCATCACTTTTTGGAGGATGACCTATTCGAATATAATCCTGTAACTCATAAGGAATAATTAAGAAATATTTTGCACGAGTTTGGATGGTTGATGTTCCTGGGAACAAATAGTTAGCGAATGCTTGTCGTATAATGCCAAATCCTAATTCATCAAGAACCCCCTTATCCTTCAATGAATTAATAACATTTAACGCATTACTTTTATCTTCTTTTGAAAAATCAATCCATCCGAGCTGCATTTTTTACTTATCCTTAATTTACATATTATACCACGACTTTACTCTTCAGTGGACTTAATTCGATCCAACCATTCTAATGGAGGCACTCTTCTTGGTTCTTCTATCAACGAACGATTTAGAACCCATGTCGTATTCATTGGATCTCCCATTGTCCAATACTGCCGGTCATCTACGCATAGAACCGTATAAGTAGTTTTGAGCATTTTGCATCGCTCACCATATTTACGAATAAACAAAGCCCAGTTTTCAAACTCTTCTCGGTTTTGTTTACATGGTTCACATTCTCCTTTACAGATTCCATCTTCTTTCATTTTCCAACAGGGAAAGTTCAGAATATATTCATGCGGTGCAAACTGCTCATATGTCTTAGCATTACGCCAGGTAAAGCGAGAAATATATGAACGGAAATTGTTCATTTCCTCTTCAGATGGCTTTGAATAATCTGCAGGAAGCTCACCAATAATTTCACTTAGTTCCATCTTCAGTTAGTCCCATATTCAAATTTAGGTTCATTAAGAAGGCTGTCATCTATCTTTATTGTTTCTTCAATTTGTTTTAAGAACTGCCTCATCCTTGAAATTGGATGTTCTGGAAACTGAGCATCAAACTCTTCTGCTTCAGATAGGTTCATCATAAACGGTAGTTGTACAGATTCATCATATGGATCGTGCATCCAGCCTTCTACTGTCTTCTTTTCTGGATTTAGTTTTACCTTTCCATTTCTTACCATCAGCTCAAAAATCGTGTTATCACGGATTCCTGTTGTTCCCTGTTCAATGCACTGAACTTTTATAACATAACTGAAGTTCTTAAATGGAATGGTATAAGATCCGATATATGCCATTCCCTGAGGCTGCATCGGAAACTTAAAGATTGTCTTTATAGAATCAAACGCTCCCAGTTTTACTTTCTTTACTTCAATAATTGCGGCCCCTGATTCATATGCAACTTTTCTATAATTATTCTGCAATTCAACATCCGTATCATTTTTTGCAGTTATATCAGGAGGCAAATCAAAGAAGTTTATACTCAAATCATCATAATCATTTAAGTAATAAACTTTCTTTCTGTTATCTAATTCATCAGGTTGCGAACGTTCTGTTTCAACAGTAATCAAATCAAGTTTATTCATATAGGACCTCCTCTTATCTATTCAAAAATATGAAAAGCATGAATCGTACGGTCTTTCATCTGAATGATAATGAAAGATGTTTCTTCTCCTATGTGAACACCAAGTTTTTGAACTGGTTCATCGAGCAATGTACCATAAAAAGTTTTGTTTTTAACTTTTGTTAGACGAAGCCACATCTTTTCAGGTTCTATCTTATCTCCAATAAAATGAATCTCAACATCATCTGGATAGAATGGGTGTCTAAATGGATCCAATATATCTATACTACGAAGTTCAACAACTTCTTTACAATTCTCATAATAAATCATTGCTTGTTCAGCATAGAATCCATAAACACTCAGATCAATTTCATTTATGTCTATAGGATGAAAAAAATCTTCCGCTATTGCTTCTGCTCTTAACAAAGACATATTCTCTCTGTTTTCGCCTCCGACAACCAATTGATTATTTTCAAGGTGTGCAGGAGAGATTATTCTGACAGTTAAGCCTGCTTCATGATCGACATATCCTAAACCCAAAACGCCATCATCCTTATCTGACATTTCATACAGGTCTTTCTGCGAATCTAATAATTCAGGACATCTAACATAAACAAACTGCTTTTCAATTTCGCGAAAAGAAGCATCTTTTATCTTTTTAAGTTCTTTCTCAATACAAGTCATAGTTTTTCCTCCTCCTGTCTGGCATTTTTATCTACAATATCATTAAACCAACGCCCGCCAATTTCAAATCTTGAAAGTGCAACCTTTCCAACATCTTCAATGTCCTCAAGCTTTACAACCATAAAAGTAAGATCATCAGAATAGCGGTTATCGCCTGTCAGATGATATTTTTCATTCATCATTTTTCCCTTGAATATATAAACCCTGTCATTGACTTTCGTGTACTCTCTCAAGAAATCGAGATAAAGGGGAACTTCTGTTTGAATAACCCCAACAAAAGTTAAACTCCAGTCTTTATAAAACTCGTCTAACAAATCTGGTGAATCTAATTGAATAATTTCTAAAGCATTACTTTCATCAATCTCAAAAACCTGCCCTACATGATCGCTCATATCTTTATCCCAATCCAGCAACTTGTAATCTTTTACCGGAATGTTTGAATATGCATAATCCAAAAAGAAAGGCTGCTCTTTTTTGAACTGATGATAATAAGTTGCTTCTGTTTCCTGTCCAACTTCTATTTTCTTATCATTATGATAAACAGATGTTAGACCTGATGATTTCAGTAATTCATTTATTGGCTGTAAATCCGCATCCTTATTTTTCTTTTCTTCTTTGTAATACAAATTAAAGTCGCCTGTAACGATTGTTTTGCTTCTTTTTATCTGTTTTGAATAATGGTCCAATATGTCTTTTGCAATATGTGTATAAGTTTCTTTTTTATCTAGTTTTGTGGGCCAGATTCCAAGAATCAAAATGCCATCAACAAAGACTGGAATTGCATAATGAAAAGTCTTGTCGAACCAGCCAGGCACAACTCCCCTCCCCTTCTTCCAGATTACACCAAGACCTTTTGAAGGAAGTTTTTCATCACCAGCCCATTTCATTTCGAATCCGTCAGGAAGTTTGATTTTGTCTTCCCTTGCAATTTCCGGAACAACGAAAACGTCTGCATTCATCTTGAATAATTCATCAAGTTTTTTCTGAGTACAAGTATTGATGTTATAACTAACTATTTTCAATTCTCGCCTCCCAGAATTGCACAAGAAAACTTCTCAATTACTTTATCAATAAGCTTTTTATTTCTGACAGCTTTAATCCAATCAGAAGGAATCTCCCCATAATATAAACCTGCAATACTTCCAGCTACACAAGCAACTGTATCTGTATCGCTTCCAAGATTTACAGCTTTCAAAACACAATCGTGATAATTACCTGTTGTCAAAAAACACCACAGAGCCGCTTCCAGTGTATCCACTACATAACCAGAACTTTTTATTTTATCTTCACTTAATTCTATAAAGTTTGTATGAGTAATTCTGTCATATTTTGCCAATGCTGATGCATAATGTGGATTATGCCGAACATACTCCCCTATTTTTGGAAGTGCCTTAGGTAACAATTCTTCTTTTGCCGTTCCTCCAAGGATTTCAATCATCAATGCACAATAGATATCACAACCAATAAGTGAGATCTTATGACCATGTGTAAGCTTCGACACATTATGAATAAAAGTAAAAGTTACTTCATCTTTCATAACTTCAATGCCGAAGTTTTGATACAAATATAATGGAATCGGAGAAATTCGCATGAGAGAACCATTGCCGTTACTCTTTTCATCTGTTAATCCGCAATCTAAGGCTTCTATTCCCTGACGAGAATTCATAATTGCAGTTTGACATGTACGTCCAATATCAAGAACATGATGATCTGGTGTAAACTTTGAATGTTTGAACCAGGCATAAAAGTTTTTCATCACATCTTCGTAATCGACTCCCCCACACCGTCCAATACTCTCTGCAAGACAAAGCGTCATACTTGAATCATCTGACTAGGACCCTTTTGGAAGATTATAAGTTCCATAGCCTATCATATCTGTAACAGGCTTCTTTTTAAGTAAAGCTCTGTCCTTAAATTCAACAGGAACTCCAAGAGCATCAGCAACTATTGCACCGTATAATGTGTTATATATTTTCTGTTTCACTAACTACTCCTACAATAGAGCCTCTAACTATTCTTTATTCTCCAAGAGAATCCAACATCTTCTTTACATCTTCATCCTGCATAAGGCCATAGAAAATACTTAAGAAGAATTTTGCAGCATCTTTCTGATTATCATCAAATGCCTGCTTGCCTAAAGAATATGCAACACTCAAAACATCATGATGAGGACCTACAGGGAAGCCATACTTTTTTGCACATGCTTTTACAGATTCAAGATCTGGCTGTTCAAATTCTTTTCCTGTTGCCTGAGAAATATAATAGAGTTCACTTTGAACATGTGGATCATCTGCATATTGAACACTCAAGAAATAAGCAACAAGCGCATCTTCATATAATTCTTTTTCGATAAAGTACCAGCCAAGATTTCTGTAAGCTCTTGCTAAAGTTTCTGGAGTATAACAATATTTGAAAGCATCACGTGCAAACTTAAAATATAGATCAAGCTCACCGGTGTGCTTATATGTTTCTGAATATTCAAATATGATCTCTGCACTGGCTGGATTCCAGTGCAGAGCTTCTTGTAATGCATTGCGGGCATCTTCCCAGCGGCCAACATCTATCAACAAAGAACCATACTGTGTATAAACTGTAGCCAGTGGCATCTGCGCATGACGAACATCTTTTTTCGGCTCGTTATAATATTTATACAAAATCTCTTCAAAGAAATTATCAAAGGAATGGTACTCACTAACTGCATCATCCTTAAAGAATCCGATTTCTTCGATTTTCTTAATTAATGGTTCAATAAGAGAAATTGCTTTATCAAAGTTTTTCTTATATTGATTAAACTGTACTTCTTCGAGAGTAGCTTCTATTCCCAGGTCATTATTATTCATAACCTTATTCAGTTCTTCTAATGCTTCTTCAGGAAGAAATTTTGCCATCAATCGACCACAAGCCCGTACTATTTCTTTCCCATATTTGTGATCTTTATATTCTTCCATTTTTGAATGCAGATATTTAATATCTGTTTTCTGATCTCCTGTCAGACCAGCTGTGATTTCATGAATGATATCATCATATTCTTTTACTTCTGCCATATCGCTACCTCCAATTTCATCTTTACAAGATTTATTATAAAACTCAAGTGTGCCAATTAGCGGCACATCTTAAAATGGTTTTTAGCCCAACCAGCTTCTAATTACCTTTGCAACATCATCTGGCTTCTCAGCCACGAGCTTTTGAATTTTTGAAGTTTCTTTTTGATCTACGATCCTTTCAATCCTCTTTGATTCAGAAATATTTGACGCAATACCTTTTCTCTTTCCAAATGCCAATGCTTCCTTTAAGACTGACTGCTCTCTTTGTATCTGCTTCATTCCATCTTCATAGTTCGTTCTAGCCGGAGCATAACGTCCAAGTTTTTTCATTGCTCTTCTAAGCTTCTTTATTTCATCTGCAGAAAGATGAAGTGCTTCAAATAATGCATCATAATTTGAATTATCTGATGGTCCGATTTCTGCAAGTAGTATTGCAGCTTTTTCTAATCCACTTAGATTTTCATTTGTCGTCTTAATAAACTTGTCCATATCATCTGCCTCCATTCATACTAATTATATCTTACACATAGAAGAAATCATTCTACTCATAGTTTAATTCTACATATTCATGACTTCAGTCATTCCAACTAAATCTCCAGCTACCACAAACATTTGCGAGAATCTTCTTTTTGCCTCATCATCATTTGTCTGAATATTTTCCAGCAAATCATATTCAATCTGCTTATCTCCATCTTTTATAAACTCATTAAAAAATAATTCTCTTTCGTTTGAATCCAAATCTTCACATAGCAAATTAAAATTTTCTGTTTCTGTTTTTGTAAGATCGAACTCCCCTACCCTACCTTGGATTTTTTCACTAAGAGTTTTCATCTGTACAGCCCAGTCAGTTTCTATTCCATTTTCTATTTGTGAATCTGAGATTTGAATAGTATCCAAACAAAGCTGCCTCAATGTCCTCCTGATTTTAAGGTCTTCTTCTGTAAGAATCATCAAACCTAATTTACTTGCTTCTTCATATTCCCTGTTAGCTCCTGGACTATTCTTCCAATCTCTTAAAAGAAATATTGCATCACATTTAGAAAGAATCTGTAAATCGAGAGTCATGTAATCTTCATATTCAAATCCATCTGGAAGTACAGCCGGATTAAAAACCGTATATCCGTACGAAAGCAACTCATCTGTCATAGATGAAAACTTCGCCTTATAATTTGGATCCCCCGTAATCTTCCCACTTAGATATACTTTCAAAAAATCCTCCTATTCTCGTTCTACAGTTTTTATTATAGCAGTCAAGTGTGCCAAATAATGACATTGCAAATTTAATATTTCATGGTAAACTTATTTTATGGCAGAAGAAAAAAAACAGAGAGAAACTCACACAAAATCATTACGTCTATTAAAACTGGAACAGACTATTCAATCCTTGAACTACCCTAATGTAGAACGCCTGATGAAAGAGCTTGAAGTATCTCGACGAACTATTCTTAGAGATATTGAAGAGCTGAAAATTTATTACAACGCTCCAATTGAATATGACTATGAACATAAAGGTTACTATTACACAGACGAGACTTTCTTTGTAAAAAATGTATTAATTTCTGAAAGCGAAGTTGTTGCTTTAGCTGGTATCCTGCCACTCCTGGAACGATACGACAACACTCCATTAAAAGAAACAATTACAAAAGTATATGACACAATTTCTCAGATGCTTCCAAACCAGGTAAAGGTTCAGTCTTCTTTAATAAATGGCGTAAAGTTTATTTCAGATCCAATTCCAATTATTGACCAGGATGTTTTCAAAAAAATATTTGAAGCGACTAAGACCCATCGTACTTTAAGTTTCAAATACCGCAACCTCAGCAGCACAGAACATACTCCACATTCTAATATTGAACCTTATGAAATCTACTGCCAGAAAAGCGACTGGTATGTTGTAGCTTTCTCACATAAATACGAAAAGTTTAATACCTACAGCCTATCTCGTATGAAAGACATTGTTCTTCTCGAAGAGTTTTCTCCTGATCCTGATTATGATAAAAAAGTTCATATCGATCCAAACTTTGGAATCTGGAACAATGATTCTCCTTATCAAAAAATAGAGCTCCTATTTGATAAGTCCATTAACACTTATATTATTGAACGTACATTCCATAAAAATCAGACCTGCCGTCAAAATGATGATGGAACTGTTTATCTAAGTTTTGAATCAAATCAAATCCAGGAAACTCTTTTCTGGATACTTAGTTTCTCAGACGCCGTTACAATTCTAAATCCGCCAGAACTCAAAGAACTCTACAAAGAAAACGTAAAACGGATGCTGAAGAAAACAAAAGACGCTTCTTTTTAATTATGGAACAAAAACCAGGATGGACCTATAAATTCGTAAACTCTCTTAATATGCAGATTGCAATCAATAATTATACCGGCATAATGTACACTGAAGATAAAGTTAGATATTCTCTGGAAGAACAGCGTTTATTGCAGGCTGTAAATTTCGAAATTCCATTGCCTGTTCATATGGTAAAAAAAGTTTTTGAAGGTACGATTGTTTCTATATGGTAACAGGTTTGATTCCCCTAGTAGTTCTTATTACTTTACTGTGGTAACACTTTTGATTCCGCTCTTTTCATAGACAACTCTTTCTATATATGAAAATGGGGAAAACAACTGTTTTTCCCCATTTTTTTTCAAAAATAATGTCATTATACGAAGAAAATGAATATATTTTATACAAAAACTTTGATTTACTAGAAAAAAACTGTGTCCCTTTTTTTGGTAACAGAATTGATTCCTTGTTTGCGTTTTTTATAACAAGATGGTTACAGTTTTGATTCCAAATTATTCTTCTATCCTGCCTTGCCATATTCAGAAAAAAATCAATAGCCTTATGTATATTCCGATCCGGCAGATAGAAACTGTACTACTTTTTCTCCCTATTTAAAACAGATACAAACTGTAGCACTTTTCTTTACTAGGTGTTGCTCCTTAATAACAGATAGAAACTGTAGCGTTTTATATCATAAAATCCTTATCTGGAAAGTGACCTTAGTCTCCTCTATTCTAGTACAGTTTGTATCTGTTTTCGATATATTCCTTTTATAATAATTTCAAACATTTCGCATTATTGCAGACAAACAGATAGAAAGTGTACTACTTTTTTATGGATTAAACTGTTTTTTTTGGATAGCAGATAGAAACTGTACTACTTTTCCTTATTTATATATTTTATGTGTACTTTTTTATATGATAATTCACAAAACGTCTAAAAAATGCTACAGTTTCTATCGGATTTATCCACTTTTTTACTGTGGATTTCATGAGTTATCCACAACAGTTTCTATCTTTTTTATAAAAGTGAGTTAAATTGTTGTATTATATAGAATTAACTGATTTTCGATATTTTTTATCCACAACAGTTTGTATCCTACCCTACTACAGTTTCTAACTTTCTTCTATATATACAATTAGTTTAAACAATTAGTATATATAACAAGTAGTAGTAATATAGAAAATGTGGATAACTATAAATTTGCAGTAACCAGAATATATCTTTTATCTTCAGGAATAATAGGTGGTTTACTTTTATAGAGAGTTATACCTACACCTGCTTTATCAAAATCTATATTCAAATCAGGATAATATTTTTGTTTGATAGTTTTTATTTGTTCTTTAATATATTCGTAATTAGTTCTTAATTGATCAGGATGAGATTTATCATCTATAGGCATAAACTGACTAACTAAAGCTTCGCGAGAAATAAATAAAGGTGCTTTTATACTATTATTTCTGTAAACAAGCCAGGCATATAAATCTTTTCCTATAGCACTACTAATATTCTTATATACGGTATAATCAATAGGAACGGAATGATCCTGTGAAAAACCTGCAAAATCTTTAGAAAGAACAATTGTAAGACCTATATGCTGCTGATTTCCTTTTCTATCTTCAAGTTCTACATATTCCATCTGTTTCATAAAAGGAATGATATCTGTGGACTTTTTCGTTGCTTTTACTTCATCTCCCAAAGTTTCTATTGATTCTTCATCAAGATAGTCATGAAATAATGAGGTCTGTACAACTTTTTCCAATTTTTCTTCAAAAATAAAGCTGCATTCTTTGAAACAATCTAACTGCTCTTTTATATCATTACTTCGTGAACTTGGAAGCTGTAATTCTTTCAATAATTGATTCAAAGATTTGTAATTTATAACAACAGGTTCATGAGGGTTTGAATTCTTACATAATACGGCATGAGTTGTAAGTATTGTAAGCAGAAGTCTACCATATTTTCCAAACGGAACTTTTGATCCACTGGCAAGTTTCATTGTTACATTATTGTATTTTCGAATAAATACTGTCTTTTTTATATC
>JAEEGL013983281.1_pt1 | contig 38295 bp, 38 predicted proteins | sample 9134231 | NCBI WGS metagenome assembly JAEEGL01 (sample SAMN16246548, study PRJNA631951) | gut metagenome | biome: gut microbiome; feature: rumen; material: fiber-attached | host: Bos | place: Iran: Karaj | collected 2018-10
AATTTGATTTTCCAATGCCGAGCGCGAGCAGACTCGACTGAAAATCAAACCATTGAATAATATGGTAAATATGGCAGTTCGCCTATTGGATGAATTCTGGTTAATCCCCCGCGGATTAACCATAAGTGGAAAAGGATTAACTGAACAGTGAACATACTGCCGAGTGGCAGCTATTATATAAAAAATCGGTTATGGCGGGGCAGGAAATCAAAACTCTCATAAATAAACCATGCAATATGGTAATCCTGCCCCATTTTCTGAAAAATCAAGTAAATCAAAGATAATGGAAGTAATTAAAACAGCAATTGATGGCGTGGTGATTATTGAGCCACGTATCTTTGAAGACTCGAGGGGATATTTCTTTGAATCATTCTCTCAGCGAGAGTTTGAAGAGAAGGTAAGTCCAATATCTTTTGTGCAGGACAATGAAAATAAAAAAATCCAAAGAATTTTGATAGCCAATTTGATATCAATATAGATTTGTTCATATAGAATGTTCAACTTAGATAAATTCATAGCAGACTGCGTTACGAAACGCCCTGTCAGCATGTTTGCAGCAGATATTGACGCAAACAAAGAAACTCTTACTGAAGAAATTAGAGACAAGAAAGTATGCGTTATTGGTGGTGCAGGCTCTATAGGTTCTAGTTTTATCAAGGCTGTTCTGCGCTTTGAGCCGAAGAGCGTGGTAGTGGTCGACTTGAACGAAAATGGACTGGCTGAATTGGTAAGAGACGTTAGAAGCACAAACGGACTGTTTGTGCCAGATGAGTTTAGATGCTACACGCTGAACTTTGCAGATCCTATCTTTGAGAGAATATTTAGAGAAGAAAAAGGATTTGATATTGTTGCCAATTTCTCGGCGCACAAGCATGTGCGCTCTGAAAAAGACAGATATTCTGTGCAGGCGCTGATTGAGAATAACGATATCAAGGCAAAGAAACTGATGGACCTGCTGACAGTTTATCCACCGAAACATTTTTTTTGCGTAAGTACGGATAAGGCAGCAAATCCTGTCAATATCATGGGCGCTTCTAAGCGCATCATGGAAGATTTGGTGATGGCTTATAATAAGTACTTTAAGGTAACTACAGCTAGATTTGCTAACGTTGCTTTTAGCAATGGGTCATTGCCTGATGGCTGGATTCACAGGCTTCAGAAAAAACAACCACTAGCTGCACCTTCCGATGTAAAGAGATACTTCGTGAGCCCTGAGGAGAGCGGTCAGATATGCATGCTGGCGTGTATTCTTGGTCATGGCGGCGAGGTGTTCTTCCCGAAGCTGGGTGAAGATCAGATGTTGACGTTTTCTGCCATTTGTGATGATTTTGTGAAGGCAGAAGGATTTGAGAAGAAAGAATGTGGCTCTGATGCAGATGCTAAACAATATGCTTCTGATATGAGTTACGAAGGTACAACTTATCCTGTGGTCTACTTTAAAAGTGATACAACGGGCGAGAAGGCCTATGAAGAGTTCTATGTTCCTGGCGAGAAGATCGATATGCGACGTTTCGCTGCGTTGGGCGTGGTGGAGCAGACCACGCGCCATGACATGGTCGAAGTAAACGGCTTTTTCGAAAAGCTCGAAGCCATCTTTGGTAAAGATAACTTCACCAAAGCCGAAGTGGTTGATGCCATCAAGGCCTTCATCCCCAACTTCGAACATGAAGAAAAGGGCAAGAACTTGGACAGCAAGATGTAAATGGGTCTATTTACGATGGGGCGATATCCGTACGGGATAAAAATATTCCACCCATTTTTTCTACAAATAGTTTTATTAGAAAGACAATGAATACAATATTTAAGAAATCATCCCCTTATCTCTTAATACTTTTGGGGCTCTTCTTCTTGTTCATTATGAGCATGGCAATTCCTGCAGGAGTTTGTTTGTTATTGGGTATAGTTATGATTATTGAGCATATTTGGCCCGAAAAGTGGGATGTAGATATAATGAAGTGATCAATTGAAAAATTATTTCGCCAATGAATGCAAGATTATTTTTGTTATTATTGATCCCATTAATACTATTTAGTTGCGATAAAGAAGATAGAGTTGCATTGAAATCTATACCGCAAATACCTGAAGACAGTATAAAAGTTACAAGGATTTGGGATAATGATAAGTATTGCTCATTTACTTCCTTGGTCAAGTACCAAGGAGAATATTATTGCGCTTTCCGAGAAGGTGTCGGTCACGGAGGAGATAATGGCAGTATAAGAATATTAAAATCTTTAGATGCGACAAATTGGAAGGAAGCGTTTTTTCTTTCTCATACTGGTTTTGATTTACGAGATCCTAATTTAAGCGTTATGCCAGATGGTAGGTTGATGCTGATATGTGGATGTCAGACTAATAGCTTGACTCGGACTGTAGTAAGTTTCCTACCCGACAAAGATTCTGAATTTACAGAATTTCAAGAAGTCAAGATGTCTGGAGAACTCTCAGAAAACTGTAATTGGATTTGGCGAGCTACTTGGTTTGATGATGTCTGTTATGGCGTCAGGTATGGAGATAATCATGCCGATTTGTATCAGACAAAAGATGGTATCAATTGGGGGTATGTTTCTACAATAGCCCATGAAGTAACAGAAGTCCAATTAGGTAGAAAAACTAATGGAGATCTAGTTGCTTTAGCAAGAACCGGCAGTTATGGTCTCGTATGCTATAGTAGCAGTCCCTATAAAGAATGGGTGTTGTTTTCTGCTAATATTATTCTTCAGGGTCAGGCTCTTTTTGTTACATCCAGTGACAGGATGGTGTGTGTGTCGCGTAGTTATTATGATAATGATAAAACAACCTTGTTTTGTAATGTTACACATAGAGCGTTTGCCAAATTGTGTGATTTTCCTTCTGGAGGAGGTGACACCTGTTATGCAGGGATAATATGTGAAGACGACAGATTGTTGATTAGTTATTATTCATGTCACTATAGCTACAGTGATATATATCTTGCAGAAATACCTCTAAAATGTTTAAAAGATAGGGGAATATGGTGACAATATAGTCATAATCAATGATACAATGAACGTAATAAGAACATCGATAAATGGTGTGGTGATTATAGAACCACGTATTTTTAGGGATTCTAGAGGCTATTTCTATGAGTCATTCTCTCAGCGAGAATTTGATGAGAAGGTAAGTCGTATAGTGTTTGTGCAAGATAATGAGAGTAAAAGCTCTTATGGAGTTATGCGAGGTTTGCATTTTCAGAGGCCTCCATTTACTCAAAGTAAGCTAGTACGATGCGTGAAAGGAGCAGTGCTAGATGTTGCAGTAGATATTCGAAAAGGATCACCTACTTATGCTCAGCATGTGGCCGTGGAATTGACAGAGGATAACCACCGGCAGTTTTTTATACCAAAAGGATTTGCACATGGTTTTGCAGTTTTGAGTGAGATTGCAATATTTCAATATAAGTGCGACGAGTTCTATCACCCGGAGGCTGATGGAGGTATCAGCATTTTGGATGATTCTCTTGGTATAGACTGGAAGATTATGGATAAAGCAATATTAAGTGATAAAGATACTAAGCACCCAATGCTTAAGGATTTTGATAGCCCATTTGATTATAAACAATAAAAAGATATTTTATGTTGAACGGTAAAACAGTTTTGATTACTGGCGGAACAGGTTCGTTCGGTAACAAGTTTGTGGAGACAATACTCCGTGATTATCCAAACGTGAAGAAGATTATTATTTACTCACGTGGAGAGTTGAAACAGTATAATATGAAGCAAAAGTATCCTGAGAAGGAATATAGAATGATCAGGTACTTAATCGGAGATGTTAGGGATGCAGAGCGCTTGAAAATGGCTTGCGAAGGTGTTGACGTTATTATTCATGCTGCAGCTATAAAGCAGGTTGATACAGCAGAGTATAACCCTCGCGAGTGCATTAAAACAAATGTTAATGGTGCAGTAAATGTGATAGATGCGGCTTTAGCATGTGGCGTCAAGGATGTAGTGGCTCTCTCAACTGATAAGGCATGCGCACCAATAAACCTTTATGGTGCTACCAAGCTGACAAGTGATAAGTTGTTTATTGCAGCTAACAATATCCGTGGTTCTCGAGATATCCGTTTCTCTGTAGTTCGCTATGGTAATGTAATGGGGTCTCGTGGCTCTGTAATTCCTTTCTTCATTAAACTTAGAGATGAGGGTGCTAAGGAATTACCCATTACCGATATGCGCATGACTCGCTTCAATATCTCTCTACAAGAAGGTGTCGATCTTGTGATGTGGGCTTTGAAGAACCATCTTGGAGGTGAGCTCTTTATTCCTAAGATTCCTTCTTACAGAATTACGGATGTTGCTAAGGCTATTGCACCAAATCTTCCTTTGAAAGAGATTGGTATCCGCCCTGGCGAAAAGCTTCACGAAGAGATGATCACACCTACTGATTCTTTGAGTACTATAGATCTTGGCAAGTATTATGCAATCCTTCCATCTGTTGCATTCAACTTTACGACAGAGGATTATTTGAAACATTATCCCGGCGCAAAGTTTGTGGAACAGGGCTTCTATTTTGCATCAGACAACAATAAAGAGTGGGATACTGTCGAAACACTTCGTGAGAAGTTTGCAAAGGTAATCCCAGGTTTTGAGGTTAAATAATTATGGTTAAGACTCCTATTCCATACGGTCATCAGTACATTTCTGATGATGATATTCAGGCAGTAGTTGACGTTTTAAAGTCTGACTACTTGACATGTGGACCCAAAATACCTGAGTTTGAGCGGGTATTTAAGGAATATGTTGGCAATCCTGAATACGCCGTTGCAGTAAGCAATGCAACGGCAGGTTTGCATTTGGCTGCAAATGCCCTTGATGTTAAGCCAGGTGTGAATGTTATTGTTACTCCAATGACATTCGCATCTAGTGCCAATTGCGTGAAGTTTTGTGGCGGAAATGTCACGTTCTGCGATATTGATCCCAAGACTTATCTTATGGATATTAATAAACTTCGTGAGATTTTGTCAAGATCACCCAAAGGAACTTACCAAGGAGTCATCGTTGTAGATTTTGCAGGTTATCCTCATAATATGGAGGTATTCCGCAAGGTAGCTGATGAATATGGTTGCTGGATTATTGAGGATGCATGTCATGCACCTGGAGCCTATTTTATTGATAGCAAAGGTGAGAAACAATATACTGGTAATAGCAAATTTGCTGATGCTACCATTTTCTCTTTCCATCCTGTTAAGCACATCACTACGGGTGAGGGCGGAATGGTTGTTACCAATCGGAAGGATATCTATGAGAAGGTTTCTTTAGGACGTACTCATGGCATCACTCATGACCCGACCTTGATGGAGAAATGCGATGGCAATTGGTATTACGAGATGATAGAACTCGGCTTCAATTATCGATTGACCGATATACAAGCAGCTCTAGGTATTAGTCAGATGAAAATGGCTCGTGCAAACGTAGTTCGTCGAAGAGCGCTTGTCAAACATTATAATGAGGCTTTTGCAGAGATTGAAGGAATTAAAACTCCCTTTGAGGCCAATGATGTTTATCATGCATATCATCTCTATGTCATTCAAATTGAGGACCGTAAAGGTTTGTATGATTATCTTCGTACTCAAGGTGTTTATGCTCAAGTCCTCTATTATCCACTTCATTTGATGCCATATTATAAACAGTTTGGCAATAAGTTAGGCGACCTCCCTATAGTAGAGGACTATTATAAACATTGTTTGGCTCTTCCAATGTATCCAACATTAACGGATGAGCAGCAGGATTATGTAATTGAAAAAGTTAAAGGATTCATGAGCAAATGAAGAATTTGTGTATAATCCCAGCCCGGGGAGGCTCTAAACGTATTCCTCGCAAGAATATCAAAAACTTTATGGGTAAGCCAATTATGGCTTATTCTATAGAGGCTGCAAAGGCTTCTGGACTTTTTGATGAAATCATGGTCTCAACCGATGATGAGGAGTTTGCGGATGTTGCCCGTCAATACGGGGCATCTGTACCATTCTTTCGTTCGGAGGCAACTTCGAATGATTATGCAGGGACTGCAGATGTTTTATTTGAAGTCCTAGAAGAGTATAAGAAAAGAGGAATAGAATTTGACAATATGTGCTGTCTTTACTCCACAGCACCATTTGTTACTTCGGAAAGATTGTCTGAAGCATATAAACTATTAAATAAAGATATTGATGCTTCTTTTACAGTTGTTCAGTATTCATATCCAATTCAGCGCAGTTTGAAGAAAACCCCCGATGGCTATATTGAAATGAATTTTCCTCAGTATATGGAGTCTCGATCCCAAGATCTTGAACCTATATACCACGATGCAGGTCAGTTCTATTTTGTTAAAGTTCAGACATTTTACCAAGAAAAGACCCTTTGGTGTAAGAGAACTGCACCATTGATCCTTTCAGAATTAGAAGTCCAGGATCTTGATACTTTGACTGATTGGCAGCTCGCAGAACTGAAGTTCAGACTAATAAGGGAATAGATGCGAAAAATCTTCTTTCGGGCTGATGCAGGCCCTAATATTGGTTATGGGCATTTTATTAGATCATTGGCTCTGGCAGATATGCTTAAGGATGACTTTGACTGCGTGTTTTATACTGTCGAACCATCCGATTATCAGATTCGGGAATTACGGAAAGTATGTCCGTATATCTCCTTATCTGAGGAAACAAAATTTGAGGATTTCCTTTCGTGTCTTTATGGAAGCGAAATAGTGGTCCTCGACAATTATTTTTATACAACCGAATATCAAAAGCAGATAAAAGAAAAAGGGTGTAAGTTGGTCTGCATAGATGATATGCACGATAGACACTATGTGGCAGACGTGGTTATCAACCATGCCTATGGATGCCATAAAGAAGATTATTCTGTTGAGCCGTACACTCAACTATGTCTGGGATTGAATTATGCATTACTTCGAAAACCTTTTCTGGATCTGAACGTTAAAACTAATCATTACCAGAATAGAGTATTGATATGTTATGGTGGCCTGGATGTCCATAACCTTACTTGCAAAACGATTTTATCATTAGATGATGTTATTGAGAATTATCAGGTTGAGGTTATTGTTGGGGCTGCATTCAGCGCAAAAGATGAATTGCTAGAACTTGCTAAAAAGAACACTAATATCCACGTTCATACAGCATTAAGTGCAGAAGAGATGTCCACCCTGATGAGAGAATCGCAGATTGCGTTTCTTTCAGCCAGTTCCGTTTTATGGGAGGCAATTTTCTGTGGCTGTAAAATAATCTATGGGTATTATGTAGATAACCAGATGGATATATGCCGGAATGTAGGCAACAACTCATCATTAGGTTTGTCCTACGTAGGAGATCTGCGAGAGGTGACATCAGACACTTTAAAAAAGACTTTTTTGAAAGCTGATGATTCTGACAATAAGGTGGTATTTAAGAAGCCAGATGTTCGTTCTCATTATTTGGCTTTATATAATTCGGAAGTGACGATAAGAGAGGCCACTGTTGATGACGCTAAACTCTTTTTTGATTGGGCTAATGACCCCGTGGTTCGTCAGATGGCATTCCACACAGAACCGATTCAATGGGAGAATCATATAAGATGGTTTAAATCAAAGTTAGAATCACCTGAATCACATTTGTTGCTTTGCTACCACGGGACAGAACCTATAGGACAAGTCCGGTTTGATATTCTTGAGGGAGGTGAAGCAGAGATTGATATATCAATTTCGAAAGAGAACCGAGGAAAAGGTTATGGTAAAGCAATGTTGAAAGCTGCCATCGAGTACGAACATTGTATGAATGGAATTCAATCTTTTGTTTCAGAGGTGAAAGATGAAAATGCTTCGTCAAATAGAATGTTTATATCATGTGATTTTAAAAAGTACCGTACAGACGATACAGTAAACTATTATTCATTTAGTGTAAGTTAAATATGAATTTGAAGGTAAGACCTTATAAGCCAGGCGATGAGATATCTATCTCAGAGATGTTTACTAGAAATACTCCCTATCTTAGAGATAATGCATTTTGGATATGGATTAACAGATTGTTGCCAATATATCCAAGTCTGATTGCTGTGATTGCAGATGAGAAAGATGAAATACAAGGTCATACGGCCATAATGCCCTATGAGATAAAAGTAGGTGAGAGAATTATTAAATGTGGTATGAGTTATCATACTATTATTGATAAAGATTATCGGAACCAAGATTTAGTAATGCCTTTATTAGAACTGGCAGATACAATGGCAACAGAAGCAGGACTAGAATTCCATTATGGATTCCCAAATAAAAATGCAAGACCCATTTACAAGTTACCAAATCATTATAAAGTCAGCAAGTTTTATGCGTTGGAAAGAGAATCTGTAACAGGTGAGGATAACAACAAGTCTAATCTCCACTATTCATTTGAGTTAATAAAAGAGACTGACTATGACTTGATATTCTCAGTTAATCAGCTTTGTGAAAAAAGAAAAAAAGATGTAGTTGAACTATGTCGTAGTTTGCAATACTATTGTGTACGTTATTTCTTTCATCCACAAAAATTATACAATTCATACAAAATTTTTAAAGACGGCGTATTTGTAGGATGTGTGGTGACGAAACTATATGAAAAAGAAGGAAAGAAGTATTTCCATATATTAGATTTGTTTGTAGATGAGGAATTGATTGATTACGAGTTGCTGATAGACGACTTGACTCGCTATTTCTCTGATATTTGCGATATTTTTAGCTTTTGGAAAATCAATGAACATATTAAAGAGATATTGATTAAACAAGGATTCCAAGAGAATGGTTTCGACACATTCCTAGGTTTATGTTTTCTTCCTAATAACAAATTAACAGAAGAAGAAAAGAGTCTATTGTTGGATTTCAAGAACTGGCGAATAGTAATGGGAGATTCAGATGCATTTTAATAAGATGGAAGTATGAATAAAATTATTAAGATTGGAAATTTTGTTGTCTCAAGTGATTCACCTACATTTGTCATAGGTGAATTATCATGCAATCACCAAAACAGTTTCGAAATTGCAATTAAAACCATAGATGCAATGATTGAATCTGGAGTTGACTGTGTGAAAATTCAGACTTCAAGACCAGATAAGATTACTATAGATTGCGACAAAGATGACTTTGTCGTTAAAGGAGGCACTTTGTGGGATGATATGACTTTGTATCAGCTTTATCAAAAAACATACACACCTCGGGAATGGCAAAAAAATATAGGTGATTATGTTAAGTCCAAAGGTAAAGCTTTTATATCCTCACCATTTGACATGGAGGCTGTCGATTTCTTGTATGAAATAGGCGTAGATGCGTTTAAAATTGCTTCTTTTGAGATCACAGATATCCCTTTGATAGAGAAGGCTGCTAAATATGGTAAACCAATTATTATATCAACGGGGATAGCTCATAAAGATGATATTGAGTTGGCCATCCAAACTTGTAAGAATGCTGGTAATGAAGATGTTATTTTATTAAAGTGTACATCTGAATATCCTACGCCATGGGAAGATGTTAATCTCAAAATGGTGCGCCAGCTTTCAGAAGATTTTGATTGCTTAACTGGAATATCTGATCATACATTGGGAGATATAGTTGCAACGTCATCTGTTATGCTTGGTGGCAAAGTTATAGAAAAACATTTTATTTTGGATAGGAAGATGGGAGGGCCTGATGCGGCATTCTCAATGGAACCATCAGAATTTGCTTCATTAATTGAGCGTGTACATATAGCAGAGAAAATCCTTGGAAAATCAAACTATGAACTAAGTACTAAAAATGAAGGAAGTAGGAGGTTTATGAGGTCACTTTATGTGGTTACTGATATGAAAAAAGGAGATGTTATAACAGAAGATAATGTTGCATCAATACGCCCAGGATTTGGTTTGCACCCCAAATTTCTAAAAATGGTTATGGGTAAGCCAATTAATTGTGATGTTCAGAAAGGTACACGATTTAAGTTAGATTATGTAGATGAAGTTTTTGATTAACAAATAAATTATTATTTACAATGGATATTAATTCTTTTATTTTAGATTTCGTAAATCAGTTCGATGACACTGACGTGTCAGAGATACAGGCCGATACTCATTTTCATGATTTAGAGGAGTGGGGGTCACTACTCGGAATGAGTGTAATAGCCATGGCAAAAACCCAGTATGGCAAGACTATAACTGGTAAGGAAATAAGAGAGTGTGAGACTGTAGAGGATTTATTTAACCTCATAGCATCTAAATAATGTCTGAATTCAATCCTTTTTCGCTTAAAGGTAAGACTATTTTAGTAACAGGTGCATCTTCAGGCATAGGACGCGGCATTGCAATAACTTGTTCGAAAATGGGGGCGACAGTGGTATTGAATGGTCGCAACCAGATGAAGTTAGGAGCAACGCTTGCACAACTAGAGGATGGCAATCATAAAATTATTGCGGCAGATTTAAAGAATAATGAATCTGTGTGCAAAATGATGGCCGAGATGCCCATTCTCGATGGAGTTGTTCATTGTGCAGGAGTTGGTCAACGCATACCATGCAAGAATCTTAACGAAGGAGCTGTTGATGAGGTTATGAATGCGAACTTTAAGGGGCCAGTATTGTTGCAATCGGAACTTCTTCGGCATAAGAAGATTAACAAGGGTTCATCAATAGTCTTTATAGCATCAATAGCATCATGGTCTGCTAGCTATGGCAATTCTATTTATAGCGCATCAAAAGGTGCTATTATCTCTTATGCAAATTGTTTGAGTTTAGAGCTGGCTCCTCGAAAGATTAGAGTGAATTGTATTAGCCCTGCAATGGTATGGACAGACTTGGTTTATCAAGAAGGAGTTGAAGAGGTGAAACTGAAAGAAGACGAAAGTAAATACCCTTTGAAACGATATGGTAAACCAGAAGATATAGCGAATCTGGCAGTCTACATGCTTTCAGATGCATCTACATGGATGACAGGATCGAATGTGAAAATATCTGGGGGGGGGGAATTGTGAAGAATATGGCATACATAAAAGCAATATCATATTATCTACCTGAAAAGGAGGTTACAAATGAGGAGCTTGTGAAAGAGTTCCCAGAGTGGAGCGTAGATAAAGTCGCTCAGAAGGTAGGCGTAGATTCTCGACATTTGGCAGCCGAGGATGAAACGGCAGGCGATATGGCGGAGAAAGCTGCTCGTAAAATGTTTGAGGAATATCAGATTGACCCGAAGTCAATAGATTTTTTGATGCTATGCACTCAAAGCCCTGACTATTTCTTGCCATCTACAGCTTGCATATTACAAGACAGGCTAGGATTACCAACATCGGTAGGTGCATTTGATTATAACCTCGGTTGTTCAGGTTGCATATATGGAATGGCAATGGCAAAAGGCCTGATAGCCGCAGGCATTGCAAAGAATGTACTTTTACTAACAGCCGAGACATACAACAAATATCTTCACCCCTCGGATAAAAGTAATCGCTCTATTTTTGGCGATGGGGCAGCAGCGTGCCTTATTTCAACAGAGGGTTTTGCCGAAATAGGAGAATTCTCGCTTGGAACAGATGGAAGCGGCGCAAATAATCTGATAGTAAAGACAGGAGCGTCACGACAGAAAACAGCAACAGGGAAATACGTAGAGGATGAGGAAGGTCATGTTTGGTATGATGACTATCTCTATATGAATGGTGGTAACATCTTCAATTTTACGCTTGAAGCTGTACCTGTTATGATGAAGGAGATATTGGAGAAGAATAAGCTGGAGAAAGACCAAATTGACTATTATGTTTTTCATCAGGCTAATAAGTTTATGTTAAATACAATACGCAAGGTATGCGTATTGCCGAAGGATAAATTCTATGTAAACCTTGCAACTACAGGAAATACTGTATCATCAACAGTACTGATAGGACTGAAAGATTGTTTATATAATCAAATAATCAAACCAGGCGACAAGGTCATGATTTCTGGATTTGGAGTTGGTTTAAGTTGGGGTGGATGTATAATCACAATTAAATAGTGTCATTCTTTCTATGTTTAAGAACAAACGAATCATGGTGGTAGCCGCTCATCCAGACGATGAACTGCTGGGATTGGGCGCTACGATGCATAAACTTGTCAAGGAACAGGGTGTTATAGCTCATGTTGTGATATTGGGTGAGGGTATCACTTCTCGCTCAGACACTCGTGACACAGAGAAATGGAAAAAGGTGCTTGAAGAGCATCATGCCAACATGAATGCAGCAGGCCGTCATATTGGCTATGTTAGCATTCATAGTTATAATTTCTCTGATAATCGCTTTGATTCACATGCGCTGTTGGATATTGTGAAGGTGGTGGAGAAGGAGAAAGAAGAATTCAAGCCAGATATTATTTTCACTCATAACGCAGGTGACCTTAATGTGGATCATCGTTATACGTTTCAGGCGGTGATGACTGCTACGAGGCCTATGGCAGATGAGGGCGTGAAGATGGTGATAACTTTTGAGACTAATTCTGCGACAGAATGGCAGTATTCGAGACATCCGGAGCAGTTTCACCCGAATCTGTATATGGAGATTAGCGAGGAAGATTTACAAGCGAAGATTGATGCGCTGAGTGAGTATAAGTTTGAGATTAGGGATTATCCACATCCAAGATCTGCGAAAGCATTGAGAGTATTAGCAGAGTATAGAGGATATACGAGCGGATGCCAGATGGCAGAGGCTTTTGAGATAGTGAGAATAAGATGCTAGTTTATTGATTTTAGATTTGAAAAAATGAAATATATTGCAATTATACCGGCACGATACAGTTCAACACGTTTTCCTGGAAAACCGTTGGCTGATATCTGTGGAAAGCCCATGCTGTGGTGGGTTTATAATCAAGTTAGTAAAGTGAAACAGTTTGATGCAGTTTATGTAGCAATTGATGATGAACGTATCAAAGATGTCTGTGAAAAGTATGACATGAAATATATGATGACGAGAAATGATCATCCAGAGCATATATCCCGTATTCACGAAGTTTCAGAGAAAGTGGAAGCTGATATATATGTATGTGTGAATGGGGATGAACCCCTTATATCACCAGAAGTTATTGAGCAAGCTCTTCCACTTGGAGATGAGAATAATGTATTCTTTAGCGGAGCAACAAGAAAGCTGTCTGATCCTGCTGAAACAATAGACCCAGCCAATATCAAACTTGCACTTAATGACAGACATGAATGTATATACATATCTCGCACACCTGTACCATACCCCAAAGGGACATTACTGTTTGATTATTACAAATATGTAGGCATAGAGTGTTTTACAAAGGAGGCACTAGATTTCTTCGTGTCGACCCCACAAGGACGATTAGAGAAGACTGAGGATATTGATCATCTTCGATTCCTTGAAAATCATAAGCCTCTTAAGTTTAAAGAGGTCGATTCTGAATCTATTTCTGTTGATACACCAAAAGATTTAGAGAAAGTGAGATTGTTGTTATCCAAAAAGTTATCAGAGCAATGAGTAATATGCAAATTCTTGACTGCACCTTAAGGGATGGCGGTTATATTAATGATTTCCGATTTGGGAAAAATGGTATAAAAAAAATCATTTCCCAGCTCACGCTCGCTGGTATTGATATCGTGGAGTGTGGTTTTTTGGAAGATGGTGAATATGATGAAGATTGCTCTGTTTACAACAGAGTGGAGCAGATAGCCAAATTATTACCCTCTGACCATAGAAACACGATGTATGTCGCTATGGCATGCTATGGAGAGTATGATATTAGCCAGTTGTCGGATTATGATGGAAAAACTATAGATGGTATTCGAGTAACATTCCACTATAATGAAGTTGATGAGGCTTTGGAGTATTGTAAAGCTATTATAGCCAAGGGTTATAAGGTATTTGTCCAACCAGTAGGTACTTCAAGCTATACAGATGAGCAGCTCTTCAATCTTGTTAAAAACGTTAATGAGCTTCAGCCTTATGCCTTTTATCTTGTGGATACATTAGGACTGATGCTGAAAGATGATATTTTACGTTTCTATTATCTTATTAATCAAAATCTGAACCCATCAATTCATTTTGGTTTCCATTCCCATAATAATTTGCAGATGTCATATTCTAATAGCCAAGTGCTAGCAGAACTTAATTCAAAACGAATTATCTCTCTTGATGCATCTGTAAATGGTATGGGTAGAGGTGCAGGTAACCTGAATACGGAATTAATAGCCTACTATCTTAATTCAAAAGAGCGTAGGTATGAAGTGGAACCAATTCTAGAGGTGGTTGATGAGTATATCAATAAGATACATGAACAGTTTACATGGGGATATGACGTTCCTCACTATTTGGCAGCAATCAATGGCTGTCATCCCAACTATGCTGCATTCTTTATGGGCAAGCAGACGCTAACGGTTAAGAATATAGGCACTATCCTCCGTATGATAGAACCGGAGAAACGATCGTTGTTTAATAAACAGGTAGCTGAAAGTAAATACAGAGAGTTTCAAGAACGAGAAATTAACGATACTCTGACTTTAGCCAAACTTAGAAATGATATATCTGGAAGAAATGTACTTATTCTAGGACCCGGTGCCTCTATTAAAACAAATACTGAAAAGATAGCAAAAATCATTAATGATGAAGAATGTATCACCATTTCCGTGTCGTTTGTTCCAGATGAATTTGATTGTGACTACACTTTCCTAAGTAATTTAAAGCGTTATAATACGACGTTTAATCCAAATAAACGAAACATCAAACTGATACATACGTCAAACATAACAGTCGAAGGAGATGATAGCTTGGTTGTTAACTACTCAGAGTTAATAAACGAAGATGATGTCATTATGGATAACACCGCGATGATGTTACTTAATCTTCTTACCCGATTAAAACCTAAAAAAGTTTATCTGGCAGGACTGGATGGATATGATGTAGGAATGAAAAATTACTATCTTGATAGGTTAGTTTTACCTCAAGAAGCAGAACGCATGGTGGCATTGAATCAATCGATAACCGCCAAGATTGAGGATTTACGTCAAACATTAGAAATTGAGTTTGTTACTCCCTCAAAATATAATCAATAAAATATGGATATTTGTAGAGGCATCAATGAAGTGATCGTATCCAATCTTCTCACGATTCTTTCTCTGAGAAATACAGGAAGACTAAAGCCGGATAATACATTTATATCTGACGGCGATTTGCTTTGCCAGCGATTAATCTTTGATTATCTTAAAGAGAATGTTCAAGATTATGTTGTTTTTTCTGAGGAATCAGAAAACGATATTTCTCTGATAGATGAAAAGAAACTGATTATAACCATCGACCCTATAGATGGAAGTGAAAATTTTGTCAGCGGCTTAAAAGAGTGGGGAGTCGGTGTCTCTATTTATCAGGGTGGTAAGCATCAGCAATCCATGATTTCCTTACCAGAATTGAATGTATGCCTTTGTTCTGGAGACAAAATCGTACGGATTAAGAATTCTCGAATTTGCGGGCTCTCTTCATATATGAAGGCAGAAGATTTTGCTCAATTGGACGGTTCTTTAGAGTATCGTATCATGGGATGTTGTATGTATAATATGTATAATGTAGTACGAGGTAGTTACAAACGGTTTGCCCATTTGAAGGGCTGCTACTCTTGGGATATATTACCGGGATTAAATTTGGCCTTGGAAAATGGACTTTCAATCATGTTGGAAGGAGAGAAGTATAACGGGGAGTTCTTGTGTCCAGGAATTAGATATCGTTTTTCGATTGAAACAATAGACTAAATAAGCGATATGAATAAACAAATACATTTGTTTTATATAGGAAGTTATTCCCACCTAATAGTTGCGGATGGTATAATAAAAGAAAAGGAGCTTCCTTTAGATGAGGTATACTTTGTAACTTATCGAGGTGTGAAACTGCCCGACTGTTATAAAGATAATTTGCTGTACGATGAGTCCAAGATTGATAACAGGAAGAAATTCTTTTTACATAACTATTTTAGATTAAACAAAATCGTAAAAGGAAAGGATATTTGTGGTTATTTTCCTTTCCAACAGGAATTCCCAGTTGAAAAATTCTTTAGTGAATATGTTTTTTTCGAAGAAGGGCTATCTGCTTATGATCAAGTATTATGTTATAAGTTTAATAAAGAAATATACAGAAGAAGTATATTAAAGCAACGTATATTAAAGTTCTTGTTAAATAGGAATATGCGAGGTTTGTTTAACGGGAGAGATAATGGAAGTCCATTTCCATTTCCTTTCACGTTAGCTGGGTTGACAGAAGAATCCTATAAAAGTTTCAATATCCCTAATTGTAATCGAGAGATAATTCATTTTTCAAATCGACCTTTAAGAAAATCCGATATTAAAGATTCTGTCATTATCGTTATGGATTATACCCATGCTAGTGATAGAATGGAATCAGCAGAAAATTATCTTTGCATATTGTCGGATGTCTTGCGCAAATATGACTTCAATTCTCGAAAGGTCTATCTAAAGTTGCATCCGGACAATTTTAAGGATATGGATGATGCAATTGCATTGATTAGAAAATATATTGATTTTATTGAATTTGAAGTAATAGATGAGAGTTTAGAAGATATCGCCTTGTCTAACCAAAATAATGTTTTTATCGGCAATCATTCCACGATATTATTCTATGCCCCCATTTATGGTAATACAAATGTATCTATTTCATTTGCACGCATAAATGCTGAGAGAGATAATGTTTATAAGAATTGGATTAAAAGGTGGGGCGGCGTAGAAGGTACTATTAAGTTGTTGAGTCAACAAGTACAATGCTTGTAAAATATGGTAGGATATAAAGGGAAATATATAAGGACATATTTATGGTCGGGGTTATCGATGGTGCTAAACTTTGCCAGCATGTTTATCGTGGCTCCCTTGACCACGAGTATGCCAGAGGCATTCGGGGTCTATTCCCTTTGTATAAGTTTTAGTATTTTCCTTAGATATGCGGATTTAGGTTTCATTACAGCAGGAAGGAAATATGCAGCAGAAGCTTACTCTGTAAATAATCATGTGAAAGAGCGAAAATATGTCGGGACTTCAATGTCCATTTATGGCGGGATGACGATGATTTTATTCTTCTTTGCCTTGTTTTTCGCAGCTTTCCCAGAATACCTAATCAAAAATATTGAAGATAGTCAATATTATGATATTTCACATCAGTTGCTATTTATTCTTGCACTGACTTTTCCACTCTCAATCATTCAGAAATTCAGCAGCCTTATATATTCTGTACGAATCGAGGAATATAGGATTCAGAGTTTTCAAATTGTAGGATCAATATTTAAGATAGTATCGGTACCATTGTATTTCTTTAACAACAGGTATGATATTGTTGGCTATTATTTATTCTGTGAGATCCTTAACTTGCTTATTAATTTGCTAATTTTGTTCTACAGTAAAAATATCGGATACGGTTTTAGGGCTTTCTTCAAATGCTTAAAGTTTGATAAGCTAATATTTCATGAAATTAAACCATTGGCATTAAGTGGATTTGCATCTGTCGTAGGATGGGTAACATATTATGAATTAGATACAGCAGGTATTTCTATTCTTTTGGGCGCAAATGCAGTAGCAATTTATGCCGTGGCAAAACAAGTACAATCTTTTTTAAGGTCAATAATAGGGATCCTTTTTTCGCCATATCCAGTAAGGATCAATTATTTTATAGGACAAAAGGATTATGATGGCTTAAAAGCTTTTTATTATAAGCTTGTTGAGGAATTCAGTTTTGTTATAATACCCATAGTTACGATAGTTTTATTTGCAAAGCCATTTATTTCAGCATGGTTAGGTTATGACTATAAAGAATCCGTCTTAATTCTGCAATTATTAGCGCTTACTTTTTTGCTTCATTATATTACTAGTCAGGCAAGTTCTGTTATTTACGGATTAAATAAAGTAAAAGATGTATTAAAGATAGCTTTTATTCAACCTGTATTGTTTTGGATAGGTGTCCTTTCTACTTATAGTATTTTGGGGGTTAAAAGTTTCGCCATATTCCAATTGGTAGCTTGTTTGATAACAGAATTTCTTTATTGCTATCTTGCATGGAAGTATCTTAAGTACACGAAAATAGAGTTTTTGTGGAACCTCATGTTAAAACCATTAGTGATAATCTCGTGTTCATGTACACTCTTTTGGTATTTGTCTTCAACATTGATGAGTGATGTTTGTAAAGGGCATCAAGATTTAATCTATGTGGTATTTATCATGGGATTATGCTGTTTATTTGGCTTTATAGTAGATATTATTTTTAACAAGGCTTTACGAGAAGAATCTGCTGGAATGATTAATATGATTAGAAATAGGAACAATAATGGAAAATAAATATTTGTTGGCATATTTGAAGGAATTCTACAGTGACCCTCGCATGGATAGAGTCCTTGATTATTTTAAAGTCGATTTTGATAATTATCTATATGCTTATGGTAGCCAGTTCGGGCCATATGATAATCTTGAGTTAAATATAGAACACCTCTATAAAGAAAAAGGTAAAGAAAAAGCTGGTATAAGGAAAAGAATAAAAAAGTGTTGGAATTCCTTATATGCCTATACTCGTCATCAGGCATATTTGATGATGAGCCGACGTGTTAGTAAAACAACAAGCACCGATAATTCAGAATCTTTTAAAAAAGTTCTCTTTATAGACCATGTTTCTATTAAAGTAAGGGAAGGGTTTGCTAAGAATAATATAAGAGTTTATTGCATTGAGGAATACAACAATAAAAAACATTCCGACATTCATAATATTTTTGAATGGTATGATAGTTTAAGTAACTTAACCTTCAGAGAAAGACTTGAACTGGAAAGATACGATTGTTTAGATCGATTTATTGATGTTATCCGAAACAACTTTAATGACTTCGATGGTTTATTCGTTGGGAATGATGAGTATTTTATGCCTAAGCTATTCATAGATGCTTTTAAGAGCATGAATATTCCTACATATAATTGGAGCCATGGTTTAGATGCTACGATAGGGATGCGTAAGAGAACTGATTATACGTTAGTATGGGGACCAGCATTAAAGGGCAAATTTGTTAAAGACGGAAATAAAGATGATTCAATACTTGTCTCTGGTAACATAAATTATTATGATGTTTCCAATGTCCTGGGATTTCGTGATTCATTGGATGATGTCTTAGTACTTACTTCTGCAACGGTTGCTCATATTCGACATACATGGGACTATGCTTCCTTTGAAAAATGGGATAGGAGTTTATTGCTAACTTATATTTATAGCGTTGAGAAAGTTTTAAAAAGCGTAGGTGTTAAGCATGCAAGGTTAAGACCTCATCCTATTAATAACAAATTATGGGTTGACAAATTTATTGATACAAGTTTCTTTAGTATTGATTATCAACCATTGGAAAAGTCACTAGAGAGTGCAACGTTGGCGATAGGACCGACATCTTCAACATTTGTAGAGGCTTTGCATAAAGGCGTAACATATTTAGTATATGAGCCTGGCAGGAATAAAAGGAATATCACAGACATACCTTTGGTTGCTCCTTTTGATGGTAGTGATCCCAAAATTGATGTGGCTTTTACAGAGGATCAATTAAAGAATTTGATAGAAACGAAATATTCTTATGGTCCTAACGTTTTGGAGGATTATATGGTTCCCTTTGATATTAACAGTTTTATTCATACTTTAGGAAAAAGAGATAATAAAATAAGATGAATTGTCCTTTAATATCGGTTATAATACCAAATTATAATCATTCTAAGTTCTTGGAGGAGCGTATTCAATCTGTATTGAACCAAACTTTCCAGGATTTCGAATTGATTCTTTTAGATGACTGTTCTCCTGATAATGGAGCCAGTAAGGCTATTTTTGAGAAGTTTCGCTCCAACGAACATGTCTCTCATATTGTCTATAACGAACATAATAGCGGTAGCACATTTAAACAATGGCATAAGGGTTTTGAACTCGCCAAGGGAAATTTGATATGGATAGCAGAGAGTGATGATTCCTGTAGAGATAACTTATTGGAATCTTTGGTCGCAGAGTTTAAAAGAAATGAAAAATGTGTGCTTGCGTGGTGCTATTCTCAGATGATAAATCAGAATGGTGAGAAATATGGAAATATTATACCTGATAGTGATAAAATTACGAGATTAAATGGATCTTCATTTGTCCGCAGATATATGACTGTCAGAAATGTCGTTGATAATGCGAGTGCTGCTTTGTTTAAAAAAAGTGTTGCTCAAAGGCTGGATAAAACATATATGGAATATACCGGCGCAGGGGATTCTCTTTTTTGGATTTTACTATCCCGAGAAGGTGATGTGTCTATTATACATGCTCCGTTAAATTTATATAGAAGGCATGAGGGAGTTGTAACTAGCAATAAGTTCAGAGATGGAACGAATTACCGTGAGGAGTATCGTACTTTACAATACATGCTAGAACATAAGTTTATTTCCAAACCGAGAGGAAAGCTTGTTGAATGGAGAAATCGTAGGTTAATTAATAACACAGAATTTATTGATGCTAAAACTGCGAAGGATATTAAACAGCTTTGGGGATGCAATCAGAATCCTTTCCCTGAGTTAATTGCTAGAGGATTTAATTTGATGGCAAGATTGTTGGGTTGGTATATATAATATGAGTCTTACAAGAAAAATACTTTCCTTTTATAGGACTATTCAATATCGGGTTTGTGGGCGGTATCAGTATGGTATAATGCCTGCTGGTGAGCTCTGTCATGTTGAGGCCTTTAGAAAGGAAGAGAATCATGGCGATATTGTTCATCCCTGTATTCGATATGTTCCAGACGGGTATCTAGGTCATAATTGGTGGATGGTTTATACTCCATATTATTTCGCGAATTCTTCTATGGAGAACCCAATTCTTTGCTATTCAGATGATAGAGATGCAAACACACCTCCTACGGAATGGAAAGTATTTGGCTTAGTGAATGAGAAACCCGTTGATGGGTATAACTCTGATCCAACCTTGTTATACAGAGAAGGGGCGTTATATGTGTTTTGGCGTGAAAATTACGAAAATGGCGGACACTCCTTTTACCGTGCGACTTTTGTCGCCAAGGTTGTAGAGGGGGGGCTTGACAGAATTTCAGAGCCTCTTTTAAGAACAGATGATGCTGAGGTAGATGCGGAGACCTGTCCATGTTTTATGCCATCTTCAGAAGGAGAAGTGATGGGCTACGGTATGCACCTTCGCTTTCACAGCCCGCGTATTCGAAAAATAGGTCCTACGTTAAAGAGAATTATGGAGGGGATAGTATATGTAACAGACCTATTAGGTGGGTATTCACAGCAGAAACACTATGGATTAGCTACTTGGAAGCAAAGTGGAGAAGATTGGCTTAAGCCATATGAATACTCTGAAACCATAAAGTTCAATCATCGAAATAGGCTTTATCGCCCTTGGCACATGGATTTCTTTGACTGGCAAGGAAAGCGTTATTGTGTAGTTCAAACCAACCAGTGTAATGCTGATATAGTCTTGGCCATAAGCGATGATAATAAACACTTCACATTTTTCAATAAACCTTTGATTACAAACAAGACTATAGGCAAAATGGGTATTTACAAACCATGTGCGGGAGTAACACCAAATGGTACATTCTTTCTTTATTACACGGCTCAAGATGCTAATAATAGAGCAATGAACAGATTATATTTAACAACCATGCCCTATGACGAAATGATTGGACGGTTAGAAAACAATTGATTTATGAGAGTGATAGTATCTGGGAGTGATGGCTTTCTAGGCCGCTATGTTTGTGATATATTAAAGGATAGGGGAATAGAAGTAGTCCCTTTAGATATAACAAAGGATTTTGATTTATCAAAACCTGAAGTGTTTGAGGAGATACCACAAGCAGAACATTTTATCCATTTAGCAAATTTGGTATATGTGCCAATGTCATACGAGAAGCCATATTTGTTTTATAGGATAAACTATATGACCACGCTCAATGCGTTGGAATATTGTCGTAAGAATAATGCTCATTTTATATATGCAAGTTCGTATATTTACGGTCCTGCCCAATATCTACCTGTTGACGAGAAGCACCCCAGAGCTCCATTTAACCCATACGCAGATACAAAGGTAATATGTGAAGGTTTGTGCCAAAGTTATAATAAATATTTTGGAGTGAAATCATCAGTACTGCGTCCATTTAACTTATATGGCGTAGGACAGAAGGGCAAGCTTCTCATTCCAGAAATAGTGTCACAGTTAAATAATCCTGGCGAGATACACCTTAAGGCATCCTCGCCAAGGCGAGATTTCGTCAATGTAGTTGATGTTGCTAGAGCTTTTGTTGCCTGCTTAGATGATGATTCAGACTGTTCTTTCTATAATGTTTGTTGTGGTAAAAGTTATTCTATAAAGGAACTAACAGATTTCTTTGTTAAGAGAGCAAAAGAATTTGGAGTAGATTTGAAGTTTTCTTTTTCAGAAGAAGAAAGGAAGAATGAAGTAGATGAAACTGTTGGCTCCTATAAGTTGATACATGACAAATTAGGATGGAAACCTACTATTTCCTTGGAAGAAGGAGTTAGAATGATTTTAGAGCAAGAGTTTAATAGTTAATGACTCTCTGAAAAAATATATGATAAAGAACATCGAAAATAGAATTATATCTCCAACAGTTTCGTTACTAGATGCAATGAAACTTATGGATGATATTATGGTTAAAATTCTTTTTGTAATCAAAGACGGACATTTTGAGGGCATAGTAACTTTGGGCGATATCCAGCGGGCCATTATTAATAATATTGTTCTCAAGGAACATGTTAGCAGGATCCTTGACAAAAATAAAATATATGGTTACCAGTCGGAGGGGGAAGACATCATCAAAGAAAAAATGCGACAGATACGCGCCGAAGTGATGCCTATCCTTGACGAACATGGCGAACTAGTTGACGTATGGTTTTGGAATGATCTATTCAAGAAAGCGGAATTAACACAACGCGAAAAAATAAATCTTCCCGTTGTCATTATGGCAGGAGGGAAAGGAACTCGTTTGAAACCAATTACAAATGTTATACCCAAGCCGCTTGTTCCAATAGGTGATAAGACAATACTGGAAACAATCTTAGATCAGTTTGAGGAGATAGGTTGTACAAAGTTCTTTATGTCGGTTAATTACAAAGCCGACTTTATGAAGTATTATCTCAGCCAATTAGACCATCAATATGATGTTGAATTCTTTCAAGAAGATAAACCATTAGGAACTATCGGTAGCGTTGCTTTGTTAAAAGGCAAAATAACAACACCTTTTTTTGTAAGCAATTGTGATAGTATCAACGAGCAAGACTATCGCGATGTTTATGATTATCATGTGAACAACAATAATGACCTCACCATTGTTACAATGGTTAAGAGTTTCAAAATACCTTATGGTGTGATAGAGACTGGCGAAGACGGCCTGATGACTGCCTTAAGTGAAAAGCCAGAATTAACCTATCAGGTTAATACCGGTGTCTATATCCTTAATCCAAGCTGTATAGAAGAGATACCAGAGGGAGAGTTCTTCCATATCACGCATTTGATGGAGAAAATCAAATCACGTGGTGGACGTGTAGGGTGTTTCCCTGTAAGTGAGCATGCTTGGAAAGATATGGGCGAGTGGCCGGAGTATTTAAGAATGATAAAAGTCTTGTAAATATTATGGATAAGATAAAAGTTCTTCATATTATAAATGGAGCAAACAGAGGGGGAATACAATCGGTTATTTATAACTATTACAAATATATTGACCGGTCACAATTTCTGTTTGATTTCGTTATACCGCAAGGGGAGACAGGCCCTATTGTTTCCGAGTTTAAAAAACTCGGAAGTACTTTTTATGAACTTCCCCCAAAGGGGAAACAACCATTTGCATTTATTAAAGAATTGCGACATTTAATTAAATGCAACCATTACGATATAGTACATGCTCATCATCATAGTTCCTCATATTTCCCACTTCTCGTTGCACTCTCTTGTGGCGTAAAATGTAGGGTGGCTCAAGCTCATTCTTACATGGTAAATGAGAGTTTATTGACAAGGATAAAGAGATATGTTGGAATGATTTTGAATAATCTATCTTCAAATCTGAGGTTCGCATGTACAGAGGATGCAGCTGGTCATTTATTCGGGAAAAGATTAAGGCGCATATTTCCTGTCATCATTCTTCCAAATGGCGTTGAACCAGAATTGTTTCATTTTTCATTAGAGGCTCGTACTTTAGCAAGGAGTGAGTTCGGTATTGATGGTTCAACATTAGTCTTTGGTATTGTTGCGCGGATGACACCAGAAAAAAACCACATATTTCTAATTGATGTTCTGGCAGAAATACAGAAAATCCAAAAAGATACAAGACTTCTTTATGTTGGAGAAGGCCCAATGAAAGACGCCTTGATTGATTACGCAACTCAAAAGAATGTAGCCAAGGATACAATCTTTGCCGGACTTAGGCAAGATTTGCTGAATATGCTTTGCGCAATGGATGTGTTTGCTCTACCTTCTTTTTATGAGGGATCTCCTGTTTCAGCAGTTGAAGCTGCTGCAAATGGGCTTCCATTAGTACTCTCGTCTACAATAACGAAAGAGATACAGTTCTTGAGTAATGTGGCATACGCAAATATTAGCAATAGTGAGGAATGGGCTAGAGCAATTATTGATATGGCTGCCAGGGGAAGAGATTTAAATTCCGAGTCAAAAATCAATGAGCACGGTTTCAATGTAAAAGCTATCGCTAAGCTTTTAGCAGACGCATATATAGGCAAAATATCGGGATAAATGAACTATTTGAATTATGACTTTTTTTAAAGAGTTTAAAGCATATAGTAAGGATGAGAACATAATAGCATTTTCTGTTATGGCTCAGCCGTTGCTTGTAGTTTTCCAATTCTTATTGATCAGCGTGTTCTTTATGCCGGAGGAACAAACGACGAAGTACAGAGTTGTGCTTACTGCTATTCCAATGTTGTTGGCTATAATGGTAGGATTTAAGAAGAAACCCCGCGCTTTTGTATGGACATTTGCCGCACTTTTTTTGTTTTTGTTTATTGAGTATTTGTTATTCCCTTCTAACGGATCCTACATATTCTCAGATGCGTTTCGCTTTCTTGTTCCCATTATAGTCCCAAGTACCCTATGTCTATCTTGTTTGAAAGATGTTAAAATTATAGAAGATGTTCTTTGTCTATATTCGTGGTTAATAGTTCTAATGATGCTTTTCTTTGTAATGAGGTTTTTACAGGGGCAAGTGGAATTTGAATCTTATAATATGGGGCTTTCATATGCACTACTTTTACCGTTGGTAATACTTTATAAAAAGGGAGGGATGCTTTCATACATTGGAGCGTTTGTTTGTTTTATATGTATTTTGGTTTTTGGTTCTAGGGGCGCATTGGTTGCAGGTGTTTTGTATATTATATATGATATTATAAAGAAGAACAAAAGATATCTTGTATACATTGTAATTGCTTCTTTCTTTGTAATCGGTTTAGCTGTTTCATTTGGGAATTATTTAGAATCATTGGGTATTTCTTCACGTACACTTAACCTTATTATTGGGGGAGGATTTTCAGCTGCTGAAGGTCGTGATAATATTTATCCTAAAGCAATATCATTGATACAAGAGAATTGGTTTATAGGTCTAGGTATCTTTGGTGATCGTGTTCATATGGGCGAATATTGTCACAACATAATTCTCGAGTTTATGTTAGACTATGGAATGCTATTTGGTAGTTTGTTTTTGATAGCCGTATTTGTATACATCATAAAAGTATATATAAGACTAGACTTTGAGCATAGAAATGCATTACTGATGTATTTTATCGTACTATTTCTTCCTTTATTTGCCTCTGGGTCGTATTTGATAGATTGTAATATGGGCGTATTTTGGGGGGTGGTTTTTCTGTTAAATAATTATGCAAAAGAACATCCTAGAAAAAGGGTGTATAAATACTTGGGAATAAAATAACCGCAAAAAACATGCAAGTGTATGATTCATAAGCTAGCTATTTGTATTAATATAGATAAATTAGGTAAAGAATATGGAATATAATGTTTCCCAGATTAACCCAGAATATGATTTTAACATTACTGGGGTATCGTTTATTGGAAATCCTGTGGATGGGACGGTGCTTTTTATTACAAGAAAAGTTAAAATATTACTTCGCAATCTGAATTCAAGAAAAAAATGTCTCGTCTTTATACAAGATGGGATTGAGATACCAGAAGACTATAAGAAAGACAATTGCTTTATTCCTTCTGAAGACCCACAATTAGAATATGCAAGATTTACACTAAAGCTCAGCCAGATTGAAAAAGAGAAAGATAAAAAAAGAAAATACACACTTACGCCAGAAGGTTTTTATATCGGGGAGAATGTAAAGCTAGGTGAGAATGTTGTAATTGAACCTTGCTGTAAAATAGGACACGATGTAATAATTGGAGATAATGCATTTATTGGCTTTGGAAGTACAATACTTAATGCTGAAATAGGGAACAATTTTGTGTGTCAAGGTAGATCTGCCATTGGAGTAGATGCCTTTTTTATGGCAGAAAGCGTGAACAAGTTTAGAATACCTTCTTTTGGTAAGGTGTATATGGGGAATTATGTTGACATTAGTTCAAATGTAACTGTTGAACGAGGTTTTAATAGTCATACTATTATTAAGGATAACACAAAAATCGATTCAAATGTTTGCATTGGACATGATGATTATATAGGAGAGAATGTTGTAATCACATCAGGCGCTAGCATAGCAGGATTGGTTACTATAGGAAAAAATGTCTATGTGGGAATGAATGCCACAGTAAAGCAACGTCTTAATATAGGCGATGATGCCTTGATTGGCATGGGCTCAGTTGTTATCTCTAATGTAAAAGAAGGCATTAGCGTATTTGGCAACCCGGCCGTCAAGTTTGGATGTTAAATCAGATTAATTGTAGATAATGGAAAATAGTGTTTTAGATTGGCTTGAAAAAACAGTCATTCGGTATCCTGATAAGGTCGCATTTGAATCATTAGAAAAAAAGATCACTTTTCGGGAATTGGAATTACAAGCGAAACAAATAGGAAGTAGAATAAGTGAATTAAATGCACCATTATCCCCAATAGCGGTAGTATTAGATAAAGAGGTAACTACTGTTTCTGCTTTTCTGGGTGTAGTGTATAGTGGTAGAGCTTATGCTCCTATCGACATTTCTTTGCCGGAATCCAGAATAGAGAAAATTCTCTTATGCCTGAATGCTTCGGTTGTAATTACTGAAACTCAATATCTAGAGAAAGTAAAAACACTATGTGACAAAATTGGGTTACATGTAAATATCCTAGTTTTATCAGATATGCTTACCGGCGAAATACATGATCAGAGGCTATCTGTAATTCGTCAGAATATGATTAAAACTGATCCTCTATATATTATTTTCACCTCAGGATCAAGTGGTATTCCAAAAGGTGTTATCACGTCACACCATTCATTAATGTGTTATATCGATGCATATGTAGGTGTGATGGGAATTGATGATAAGGACAAACTCGGAAACCAATCTCCACTTGATTATATAGCGGCTATAAGAGATATTTATATTCCTCTCTTAAAAGGTTCATCAACATATCTTATCCCCAAAAACTATTTTATGCAGATGGACCAACTCGCAAATATAATTGAGGAAAAGAAAATAACTGCATTAGGATGGAGCACTTCAGCACTTTCTGTACTCACTTCGTTGGGAATGACCAATGAAAAGAGAATGCAAACTGTAAAGAAAATATGTTTCTCAGGTTCGATTATGCATGGTGGCGTTTTAAGACAATGGCAGATAATGCTTCCAGAAACGCTATTTGTAAATCAGTATGGGCCGACAGAAGCAACAGCATCTTGTACTTATTATGTAATAGACCATGTGGTAGAGGAGAATGAAGTGATACCTATAGGAGTACCTTATAAGAATTATAAAATCATTCTTATAAAAGAGGATAAGACAGAAGCTGGTATCGGTGAAGAAGGAGAAATTTGTGTTGGCGGGCCAATACTTGCATTGGGTTATTATAATAATCTGGAAAAGACTCATCAAGATTTTATTCAGAATCCTTTAAATTCTGCATACGAAGAATTAATATATAAAACAGGTGATATCGGCGAAATTAAATCAAATGGCTTGTTATACTTCCATGGCAGAAAAGATCGCCAAATAAAACACATGGGGCATCGAGTAGAACTTGATGAGATTGAACTTGCAGCCAATTCAATTTCCGGAATAAATGAGAGCTGTACTCTATACAATTCAGAGGAAGGCACAATTTGGTTGTTCTACAGTGGAGAAACGTCTCTTAAGGATTTGGTTAAAGAATTGAGATTTCAACTTCCTGGTTTTATGGTCCCGAGAAAGGTAAAACAGTTAACGGAACTACCTAAACTCCCAAATGGAAAAACCGACATGCAAACTTTAAAGCAATTAGCAGGGATAATTAAATAATTACAAACAATAAAATGGATGATACAATGAAAGAAAAGATTTTGTCAATACTGAGTGACATGAGACCTGATATTGAATTCGAAACAGAAGAAGGATTAATATCGGATGGGCTTTTAGAATCTTTTGATTTGATTCAATTGATAGCTACTTTAGAAAACGAATTTGGAGTTGAAATTGGTAATAAGAATATCACAAAGGAAAACTTCGATTCTTTGGATAGAATTGTTTCATTAATTGAAAGTTTACTGAAATGACGACTCCATGTTATGTATACGATATTGATATCCTGAAAAAAAGGATAGGTGATATCAAAAACGAGTTGCCCGGAATTCCACTGACTTTTTCGATTAAAGCGAATTCATTTGTATTGAATTCAATAACGGAAGAAGTATCGCATGTGGAGGTATGTAGCCCAGGAGAATTGCATATATGTAAAGCTCTTTCACTTAGCCCAGATAAGATAATTTATTCTGGTGTTATGAAAGAAGAAACGGATATCAGAGAAGCAATTACATATGGGGTGCATATTCTAACAGCTGAAAGTAAAAGACACTATACTCTAATCTCCAATGTCGCACAAGAACTTGGAAAGATAGTCAACGTGATACTAAGAATTTCGAGTGACAATCAGTTTGGAATGGATTCTGAGGATATTTATGAGATTGTGTCAAACAAGGAAGTACATAATAACATTCATCTCTGTGGATTTCATTATTATTCAGGGACACAAAAAAAGAAAATAAAACAGATCGAATCTGATATTGAGACCATAGAAAATGTTTTTAAGACGTGTAAAAACAAATATGGATTCGAACCAGAACTCGTTGAATATGGCCCTGGACTTGCCGTTGAATATTTTAAAGAGGATGGTGATGAGATTGATAATGAACTATTAAAGACAGTAGCCCCGGTTATACGTGACTTTGCAAAGCGTGTTCCGCTCGGAATTGAAATGGGCAGATTTATAGTTTCTAGCTGTGGTTCTTTCTTCTCTTCGGTTAAGGACATAAAAACAAATTATGGTATCCAATATGTGATTTTGGATGGAGGAATCCATCATTTAAAGTATTTTGGGCAGATAATGGCAATGCATTCACCACAATTAGTGCAGAACCCCAAACGAGATAGAGAAAAGCAAAAATACTGTCTTTGCGGAAGTTTATGCACGGTTGCAGATGTTTTGGTAAAAGAAGCAGAACTGCATGAACTTCAGATAGATGATATTATCGAATTTAAAAAATGTGGCGCTTATTCATTAACAGAAGCCTCAAGCCTTTTCCTTTCTAGAGACATGCCCGCCGTTTATTTAAGAGAAAATGAAATCTTTAAGGAGGTAAGGGGGATGGTAAAGAGTAGTGAGATTAACACTTTAGGTTATAAAATATAATTATGATACCATTTTTATCACTGAAAGACGTTACTGCCCTTCATGGTGCAGAGATAAATGAGGCAGTTAGCCGTGTCGTAAATGGAGGTTGGTATCTCCAAGGAAAGGAGAACGAGAGGTTTGAGGCAGATTATGCCAAGTTTATAGGAACAAAGTATTGCATTGGATGTGCCAATGGTCTGGATGCCCTCATCTGGATATTCCGTGCATACATTGAGATGGGGGTAATGAAGCCAGGTGACGAGGTGATTGTGCCTGCGAACACCTATATTGCCACCATTCTTGCTATTACAGAAAATGATCTTGTGCCTGTATTAGTAGAGCCTAAACTCAATACGCTAGAGATTGATGATAAGCTCATAGAGGCGGCAATTACGCCTAAGACCAAAGCTATTGCCATAGTACACCTTTATGGCCGCAATGCTTATACAGATAAGATAGGCGCTCTCTGCAAGAAGTACAATCTCAAGCTTGTTGAGGATAATGCACAGGCTCATGGTTGCAAACATACCGATGGACGTGTTACTGGTAGTATTGGAGATGCAGCTGGTCATAGCTTCTATCCTGGTAAGAACCTTGGCGCTCTTGGTGATGGTGGTGCTGTCACAACCAATGATCCTGAACTGGCAGCCGCCGTTCGTGCCTTGGCGAACTATGGCTCTCAGAAGAAGTATGTGTTCAAATATACGGGACGTAACAGTCGTCTTGATGAGATTCAGGCAGCAGTTCTTGATGTGAAGTTGAAGTATCTTGTGGAAGATAATTCACACCGTAGAGAAGTGGCTCACTATTACTATGAACACATCAATAATCCGCTGATTACACTGCCTGATTTGCTTCCTGATGAGCAGAATGCATATCATCTATTCCCGATTCTAGTGGCTAATGGTAAGCGTGATGCTTTGCACGATTATTTAGAGCAGAATGGAGTAAGTACGGTATGCCATTATCCTATTGCTCCTCATAAGCAGGAATGCTATAAAGAGTGGAATGGAATGAGCCTGCCAATAACAGAGAAGATTGCTGATGAAGAGTTGAGTTTGCCTATCGGACCTGCTATCGGCATTGAAGATGTTAGTATTGTTGTGGATTTGATAAACTCTTTTTGTTAGCATTAGTTTATGAAAATTCTTCTTCTCTCAAGTATTTACCCAATCCCGGGACCTGAAAACCAAGGAACTAAAGTTTGTCATTTCTTCGCTAAAGAATGGGTATCAATGGGGCATGAGGTTGAGGTTGTGCACTATCAAGCTACTTATCCTGCGCCTCTTTATTGGGCTGCTAAACTGTTTCAAAAGAAATTGGCAGCAAAGACAGGGGCTATAGTGTATACTAGAAGAGAGAAAGAACCTGTAGTTTTGAGAATGGATGGTGTAGAGGTAATAAGGATACCTCTTTATAAGCCCATACCTCATGGAAAACATCCTTCTAAATATATCAATAGATCTGTAGAGTTTATTAAATCACATAACAGGAAAAATGGTTTTTTGCCTGATTTAATAGTAGGACATTTCCTAAATCCTCAATTGGAGGTGCTTAATCTTTTAAAAGTGGAGTATACAAAGGCAAAAACGGCTCTTGTTTTTCATCTGCCGGCAGAAATTGATATGGCAGAAAAACTCTATGGGGAAAAATTGGAATCGTTGTATGTCCATATTGATGTTTTTGGTTTCAGAAATGAACCATTGAAACGTTACTTCGAGAAGCATTATCATAACGTAATAAAGAGCTTTATCTGTTATTCGGGTATTCCAGATAGTTATATTGCAAAAGATAACCGCCACTTTTTTGATGGTGCGCTCAAGAGTTTCATATTTGTAGGAGTATTGATTGAAAGGAAATACCCCGCTCAGATATTGGATGCTCTGCATCAGGTTTATCCACAAGGAGGCTTTATAATGCATTATGTAGGCGGAGGACAGCAAAAAGAATCCATAGAAGGCAGAATCGCATATTATGGAATGAAGGACATTGTGGCTATGCATGGAAAGATTGACCGAGATAGGATACTTGACTTATATGATCAGTCTGACTGCATGATTATGATTAGTAAAGGTGAGGCGTATGGATTGGTTTATCTTGAAGCTATGGCTAGAGGATGCATTACTATAGCATCGCGAGATGAAGGAATGGATGGTGTGATTAGAGATGGGTATAATGGTTTCTTATGTGCCGCTGGAGATGCTGATGAGTTAGCTATTATTATCGATAGAATCAATAAGATGAGTAAAGAGGAAAAGGAGCGAATTTCAGCAAATGCTATTCAAACTGCAAGAGAATTGTCCGATAAGTTAGTGGCTGAGAAATATCTTAATAATGTCGTTGTATGAGTGATATAAAGAATATTTGGCTGGTGAATAAATATGCCATGCCACCTCAATATGAGTCGCGTTTGCGAACCATTAAGTTTGCCCATTACCTCCAGGAAATGGGGTATAAGGTAACTTTATTCGGATCAAGCGTGATGCATAATACAGATATTGATCTGATTGAGGATGGGCAAAAATATATTGAGCGACAATATGATGATTTAAACTTTGTTCATATTAAATCATGCAAATATAAGAAGACTGCAGGATTAAGTAGAGTATGGAGCGAAATACAATTCCATTATCGATTGGTTAAATTGGCCAAGATTTTAGAGAAACCTGATTTAGTTGTCGCAACAACATTTCCATTATTCTCTAACCCAATACTTAAGTATTGTCATAAGCATGGCATTAAGTATATCACAGAGATGCTTGATTGGTGGCCTGATGATTTTGTTGATTTTGGGCTGGTAAGCGCGAATAACCCCATCATGAAATACTTATTCGAGGTGGCTAAGGATAATTATGTGAAATCTGATGCCATTGTTATTTCATGTAAGGGCTGCTATCAGTATTTTAAAGATAAAAAATGGAATAGGGAGCAAGGTGGGCCTGTAGATTTGTCAAAGTTGTATTATATCAACAACGGTGTGGATCTTGGTGATTTCAATAAATGGAAGGTAGAATACACTATCGATGATATAGATCTGAAATCAGATAGAAAGAAGGTAATATACCTCGGGTCAGTGCGTCTTGCAAATAATGTGGGTCAGTTTGTAAAAGCAGCGGAACTATTGAAAGATAGGGATGATGTTTTGTTCTTGATATATGGAGACGGTGATGACCGAGAGCCTCTTATGAGGTATTGCGATGAGCACCAGTTGACACATGTGAAGTTCAAAGAAAAGTGGATTGATCCTAAGTATGTGCCATTTGTGTTGTCACAAAGCTATCTGAATATATTGAACTATACAGCACATTTTGGGAAATATGGCATATCGTCAAGCAAGATGTTTCAATATATGGCAGCAGGAAAGCCTATCGTTTGCAATGTAGAAATTATGTATTCAGACATCTTGGAGAATAATATAGGTGTCTGTCATGATATGAAGGATGATCAGGAGTATGCGGATGCAATATCCTCTATTCTTGATTTGCCTGAAAGTGATTATCAGGCTATGTGCGAAAGAGCCAGATCTGCAGCGAAGAAATATGATTATCCATATTTGACGAAACAAATGGTGGAGGTCATAAAGAGTCTAGAATAGTGAAGCCATTATTTACGCTACTAAAAATTGGATTAGGATTGGTCAAGCTAGCAGAGGTGGATCCGGGCGAATTCTGCATTATGGAGCGGAAAAAATGGATGGATTTACGTCAGATGGCAGACAAGCAGGCGGTATCCGCTATAGCCTTTGATGGCTTGAGTCAAATCATTAATGCCTTAGGAAGAGAGAAGTTTTGCCCCAATATGGACTATGGATGGTGGCAACAACTGGTGTTTGACTGGATAGGATTAGCCCATCAGACAGAATATAGAAATCTCCAACAGAAGAAAGTGATGGAGAATATGGCTGAGATTTGGTCATCTAATGGTTGCGAGGTGATGATATTCAAAGGTCAGGCCAATTCAATTATGTATCCCAAGCCCGTATTTCGTTCACCTGGGGATATTGATTGCTATCTTTTTAATGATTATTCCCGAGGCAATGAAATAGCTAGAGAATGTGGAGCTACAGTTGACGAAGGATGGTATATGCACTCACAAATATTTTATAAAGGCGAACAGTTTGAAAATCATCGCTATTTTGTGCATACAAGGGATGGTAAGAGGGGTAGACAATTAGAAATAGAGTTGGAAGATGCTTTGAATATAGATTCTTCGGCATTTTTGCACTTTTCTACTCATGTGCTAATGCCTCCATACCAATGGACTGCCATGTTTCTGACATATCATGCTTGTGCTCATTTTCTTAGCGAGGGATTGCGACTCAAGCAGGTGTTGGATTGGGCAATGTTTTTAGATAAGCATCAAAACGATGTAGATTGGAAGTCTTATTATGAATTTTGCGAGAGGAATCATCTGAGAAAGTTTGCTGATGTAATGACTGCGATATGCGTGGAGCATGTAGGAGTGAATATCACTTCATCAGAGATATTCAGCCATAGTCCATATACAGAAAGAATCTTGAATGATACGCTTTATAATGATGACTATATCTATAGCGAAGGCCTGGGCGCATGGGGGTGTAGGAAGCAGGTCTTAAAGAATCTTTTTAAGCATAGATGGAAGTATGAAGAAATCTATGATGAGAGCATCTGGCAACAGTTATGGTATTATGTCAGTGGATTTCTGCTGAAAAAGGAGTAAGATTGATTATATGATAAACATAAGGGAAGCTACTATAAGAGATATGGATGCCATTGTGAAGATTCATGATCAGGCATTTCCAGAATTCTTCCTTACCTCGTTAGGAAATAAATTTCTAAAGCTTTATTATACCTCGGTATTGAATCATACTGACGGGGTACTCCTCGTATGCGAGAATAATAATAAGATGATAGGATTCTGCGCAGGGACACTCCTTTCTTCAGGATTTAATTCCCGAATTGTCAAGGCAAATATCTGGTCATATATTCAAATGTCAGCCAAACTCGTGTTTACCAGACCTGGTAGTTTGGTTCACTTAATGAAAAATATGAGTAAAGAGGATGCTAACAAGGGAGATGATGGTAATTATGCCGAACTGTTGTCGATAGGCGTTGATCCAAACGCACAACGTTGCGGTGCAGGAACTGAGCTGTTAAAGACCCTCGAAGAGAAAGTGAAACAGAATCATGGATTAAAGCTTAGTCTGACAACAGATTATCAAGATAATGACAAAGCTATAGGATTTTATAAGTCGCTAGGCTATGAGCCGTGGTATGATTTTGTGACATATCCAAATAGGAGGATGTATCGATTGATTAAGAATCTGTAAATATTCATTTTTATGACCAATGTAAATGATGTCAAGATCATAGAGCTGCCGAAGTTTTTGGATGCTCGTGGCAATCTTTCTTTTGTCGAACAGAATAATCATATTCCGTTTGAGATAAAACGGACATATTGGATATATGATGTGCCAGGAGGAGAAGATAGAGGTGGACACGCTTTTCGTGAAAATCAAGAGTTTGTCGTCGCTTTGTCGGGGGCGTTTGATGTAGTTGTAGATGATGGCGTCTCGAAGAAGACATTCAGTCTGAATCGCTCCTATTATGGACTCTATATGCCCAAGGGCTTATGGCGAACGATGGAGAACTTTTCAACGAACGCTGTCGCTCTGGAGTTTGGTTCTGTTGGATATTCTGCAGATGATTATATTCGCGAATATGACGAATTCTTAAAATTGAAGCAAGATGGCAAAATATAGTGTTTTTGACTGTTCGATGGTGGAGTTGGATAAGCATCATAGCGACCGAAAAGGAAATCTTACGGTTGTGGAGAATGGCGTAACTTTACCATTTGATGTAAAAAGGGTTTATTATCTCTATGATGTACCAGGAGGTGAGTCTCGTGGTGCTCATGCGCATCGGGATTTGGAACAATTGATTATTGCCGCTTCAGGGTCGTTTACAGTAACGCTAGATGATGGTATGAGCAAGAGAAGTTTCTTCCTGAATAGGCCGTATCAAGGGTTGTATGTTAAGCCGGGGCTTTGGAGAGATCTTGGTGATTTTTCATCGGGAGCAGTATGTATGGTGCTTGCGAGCGAGGTATATGATAATGCTGATTATATCAGGGATTATCAAGAATTCTTGGAGTTCCGAAACGAGGAATAAACAATGCCACCATTAGGATTAAGAGGCTGTTTGATTTATTTCTTGGAGAACGAGAAATGTTCTTTTTCAATGGATTTCGGGTGCGTGACACCACAATATGTTCATCCTGCGTGAGGTTGGACGTTGCTGCTTGAGGCCAAGGACGGGGTATACAGACCGCTGGACGAGGACGAAGTATGGAGCGAGTAAAAGATATATTGAAAGCAGTCTGGCAGTTCTGCTCATACCTCTTTTGGCCACAATGGAGGAAACATGATGAGTAATTCAGTGGAAAGATATCAATATCATATTTTTGCACCATATCGTGTGTGTCAGAGCCCTAGAACGTGACTTCGGGTTTACACCCAAGATAACGTTGAGAGAGGAATTAAGGAAGTTCACAGAGTGGTATAAACAATTCTATGGATAATTTTTGCGATAAAGGATTGGCGTCGATCATCATGCTTTCGCATGGTGATAGTACTCATGTCGTTGAAACGGTAAAGAGCATTCTGGCACAGACGTACCAGAATTGGGAATTGCTGTTTGTGGCAAAGACGAATGATATGGCTCTTGATGTTTTTTCTGAGCTCAGAGAGGAAGATATTAAGAGACAAAGAGCGTCTGGTAAAGAATGGACGGCAGGTTCATATGGGAGGAGCAGAATAAAGACTTCTTACATATCAGATATGGATGCGATAACTCCAAGGAGGAATTTTGCTCTGAAAGAGGCAAAAGGAAGATGGATAGCTTTCCTTGATGCAGGAGACATTTGGGAACCGACAAAACTGGAAAAGCAGATCGGTTTTATGGAGGAGCATGGCTATGCGTTCTCCTATACGCAATATGGTATTATTGATAAGGATTCTCGTGATCGCGGGTTCGTAGTAGGTGGCAAAGACAGGGTGACATGTCTGGATATGATGAAGTGTTGCTGGCCTGCTTATCTTACCGTGATGTATGATGCGGAAAAGGTAGGACGGCTACAGCTGAGGAGCCTGAAGGGTAATAATGATTATGCCTTGTGGCTACAGGCATGTGAGCAGTCTGACTGCTATCTGTTGAAAGAAAACTTGGCAAAACTCAGGACAAAGTGGGGAATGCTTGGTAAGTTACTGCTGACAAATGGTATCAAATGGCGGTATGAGGTGTATCGGATTGAGCTCAGAAAGAATCCTGTTGTCGCATGCCTTATGACGATAAGAAATATGTGGTATGGCGTGGTGAAGTGGATGAAGTATGTGAAGAAAGTGAGATAGGGAGCAGACTATCGATGATGTCAAGGCAGGTGAGAGTATGATGAAGAGAATTTTAAGGTATATATAAAGATCAATATGAAGTGACATTAGAGAAGAAATCAATATAGACTATTATGAACATGAAACTTAGAAATATTCCTTTCTCTCCGCCAGATATGACGGAGGCAGAGGCAAAAGAAGTACGTGAGGCGATTCTCTCGGGTTGGATCACTACTGGCCCGCGCACCAAAAAGTTAGAACAACTGATATCGGAGTATGTGCACACGGACAAAACGGTGTGTCTGAATTCTGCAACGGCAGCGCTGGAGATGGTGCTGCACCTTTTGGATATTCAACCTGACGACGAGGTAATCGTACCTGCATACACCTACACGGCAACGGCTTCCGTTACACAGCATGTTGGTTGCAAATTGGTGCTGGTGGATAGTCAGAAGGACAGTGTTGAGATGGACTATGATAAGTTGGCTGCTGCTATCACAGAAAAGACCAAGGTGATTTGTCCAGTGGATCTGGGTGGTATCGTTGCTGACTATGACCGTGTGTTTGAGATTGTGGAGGCAAAAAAGTATTTGTTTAAGCCCAACAATGCTTTGCAGGCGAAGATAGGGAGAATAGTTGTCTCTGCTGACTGTGCCCATAGCTTTGGCGCAAACCGCAAGGGGAAAATGGCAGGTGAAATCGCAAACTTCTCTTCATTCAGTTTCCATGCGGTGAAGAACTTCACGACCGCTGAAGGGGGAGCCTTAACCTGGCATCTTCCCTTTGGGAATGAGCCAGTGTTGGTTAATGGTGAAGGGTTTATGGTTCAGGGTTATGATTATATGCCCAATGTGCCTAAGAAGGAGGGGGAGACTTGGAATGAGTTGTTGTATCGCTTGAGTCAGTTGTTCTCTCTCCATGGCCAGAACAAGGATGCTTTGGCCAAGACCAAACTGGGTGCCTGGGAGTATGACATCATCGGCCCATGGTACAAGTGCAATATGACGGATGTCATGGCCGCACTGGGATTGGTCCAGATGGAACGCTATGAGGGCTTGCTGAAACGTCGCCAGGAGATTGTGGCCAAGTACAACGAGGGATTGAAAGACCTGCCTGTGGCTGTCCTGAACCATAAGGGGGCAGATCATTGCAGTTCGCACCA
>JAEEGL013465160.1_pt1 | contig 38293 bp, 27 predicted proteins | sample 9134231 | NCBI WGS metagenome assembly JAEEGL01 (sample SAMN16246548, study PRJNA631951) | gut metagenome | biome: gut microbiome; feature: rumen; material: fiber-attached | host: Bos | place: Iran: Karaj | collected 2018-10
CGACTTCCGCTACCGGGTCAACGGCAACGTGATGTACGCGAAGACCACCATTATCTACATGGATGAGGCCCCGTGGCCGGAAGGACACGACTACATGAAGCAGGAAGGCCATCCGATGGGCTCTTCCCTGTACTATCAGGTGGGCGGCATCAACAAGACCGAGGACGACCTCCAGAACCATACGCAGATGAGCGGCGCCACCCTCGGCGACTTCTGGTTCGAGGACCTGGACGGCGATGACGAGATCACCAACCTGGACCGCAAGCGGATGGACCTCACCGTCGTCCCGCAGATGGTCTTCGGTACGAGCGTGGACATCACCTGGCGGAACTTCGACTTCTCGATGCTTCTCCAGGGACAGGCCCTGGCCCGCTACTACTATTCCCCGATGATGGACCCGGTGTCCGGCAACCTGGACCGCTTCGCGGCCGAGCACGCCTGGACCAAGGACAACCCCGACTCCGACCAGCCCAGGATCGGCTCCACCGTCAGCAACGGCGGCGTGAACCGTTCCAGTTTCTATTCCCGGAACGCGGCCTTCCTGCGCCTGAAGAACGTCGAGATCGGCTATACGATCCCGATGAACCGGATCGCCCCGAAACTGGGTGTCTCCGGCCTCCGCTTCTATGTGGCCGGCTACAACCTCCTCACCCTGTCCGAACTCAAGTTCGTGGACCCCGAGACCTCGGATGAAGGCTATCAGACCTACCCGCAGATGCGGATCATCAACACCGGTGTCAAACTTACTTTCTAAGCGCGTATGAAAAAGATATATATCCTGATTGCTGCGGCGTTCGCCCTGGTGGCCTGCAAGGACGGCTTCCTGGACAAGACCCCTCTCGACAAGCTCTCCGAAGACGCCGTGTTCAACAGCGACGCCCTGGCGGAATCCTATGTGAACGCCTTGTACACCGTCCTGCCCGACCCTTACCAGGAAGGTAACGTGGGCTGCATCACGGACGAGGGATACTTCCGTTATGGCGGCACTTCCACCCGCTACATCGCCTCCGGCTACATGGATCCGGACAATGTGATGTACATCAAGGAAGGCGGCCAGGCGCACAATACCCGTACCACCGTCCTGAACATCTGGAACCGCACCTACGAGTGGATCTACCGGATGAATTACTTCCTGACCTACATCGATGAGAACGGCAGCAAGATGTCCGAGGCCGCGAAGACCCGCCTGTGCGGAGAGGTCTATTTCCTCCGGGCCTGGTCCTATTTCCTGCTGATCCAGCGCTATGCCGGTGTTCCGCTCATTTCCAAGCCCCACTCCCTGGATGATGACTTTACGGTGGAGCGTGCCGATTTCGACACCTGCGTGGACTTCATCCTGGATGACCTGCAGCGGGCTTACGAGATGCTGCCTGCCAAGGGGGATACCCCGCTGGGACGCGTCAACAAGGACGTCGTCCTCGCACTCAAGAGCCGGCTGACCCTGGTTGCCGCCTCGAAGCTCTTCAACGATCCGGAACAGCCGCAGGGCGGGGTTTTCCGGGGAACCTACAGCCGGGACAAGTGGCAGCGCGCGTTCGATGCGGCCAAGGCCATCGTGGACCGGGCCGACGTGGACGGCGCCTATTCCCTGGACGATACCTATGACGGCATCTGGAAGGACGTGAATTCCCCCGAGTTGATCTGGGCCAAGTATTTCGTTGCCACTTCCGATGCCGACGACAACTACACCAAGAAAGCGCAGCTGCTCTACACGGTGGAGTACTACAACGGTTGGGAAGCCTTCCATCCTTCCCAGGCCGCCCAGATCGATTTCGAGATGAAGAACGGCAAGAAATGGTTCGAGGAAGGCTCCGGCTATGACGAAAAGCATCCTTACAAGAACCGTGACCCGCGTTTCTACTATTGTATCGCCGCCCCGTTCTACCCTTACGGAAGCACCGACAAGAACGGAAACTACAAGGAGGATCCGCTCCTTCTCTACTATCTGTATGACAACATGACCCGCGAGGATTTCGCCCTCGGAAAGGAAGAGCCCGCCTACACTTCCAAGGCCAAGCACACCACTTCCGGCAACCACGGCGGCCTGGAACTCTACAAGTGGTACCTGCCCACGGAATACATTTCCGAATCCCAGACCGGCAGCAAACTGTATCCCTGGTTCCGCCTGGCCGAAATGTACCTGAACTATGCCGAGTGCGCCTACATGCTGGGCAGGGAGGACATCTGCCGCGAATACATCAACAAGATCCGGCAGCGTCCGGACGTGATGATGCCCGAGGTGACGGAATCCGGTTCTGACCTGTGGGACCGTCTGGTGAACGAACGCCGCGTGGAACTGTATGCCGAAACCTTCCGCTACTTCGACCTCCGTCGCTGGAAGATGGCCGACTTCTATGAGAATGTCCCCCTGGCCAGCGCCCGGACGATGGTCCTCCAGAAAGGAACCCAGATGGACACCGTCTACCGCGTCGCCCGCCTGTACGATCCGGCCAAGAACAACACCAATTACTACTGGGCCAATACGGAACCCAGCAAGTCCTATGTCTATTCGGGCTTCAAGAGCGACCCGCGTTACGGCAAGCCCATCGAGTACATCATCACGTACAAGTGGCTCGGCAAGGAATACACGATCGACTACGGCGACTGCATCCTGAACCAGAACCCCACGCCGCGGTATTTCCCCGAAAGCGGCCGCAACTACCTGATGCCGATCCCGCGCAACGAGATCACCAAGAGTGAGGGAAAACTTGAACAAAATCCGGGTTACAATTGATGAAACGCGTTTGGATCCTGCTGCTCCTGTTGTCAGTCCTCTCCTGTAACAAGGGGGGACTGACGATGAGCTACCACTCCGCCGACATTTCCACGACGGAGGACGAGCATGTCGTGCTGGCCGGCTTCGCCGCCCGCGACACCCTGTCCGACGGCATCCACCAGCACCTGTACACCCATTGCCTGGTGCTCGGGGACGGCACGCAGAAGGTCTGCATCATCTCGAACGACCTGATGGAGATCTCGCCGGCCATTTCCGACACCATCCGGACGATGATCGCCGAACAGTCGGGCCTCGCGCTGGACAACATCCTGATGCACAACATCCACACGCATTCCGCCCCGCGTTCCGGGGGAGCGTCCAACTATACGGGCGGCACCAACCGGGCCTGGAAGGAGCGGATGGTTGCCACGGTGGTCGGCAATGCCGTGAAAACCATCGGCGAGAAAGGAAAACCCTTCGCGCTGGAGGTCGGTAAAGGGGAGACCCTGATCAACGGCAACCGCTGCGAGAAGGAAGGCCCTGTGGACCACAATGTCTATGTGGCCCGTTTCCTCCAGCATGGCAAGCCGGTGGTTTCCATCGTGAACCTGGCCTGCCATCCGGTGTGCATGGGCCCGGGCAGCTACCTGCTTTCTTCGGACTATGCCGGGGTGAATGCCCGGTACCTGTCCGAAGCCTGGGGCGGGGAAGTGTTCCAGCTCACGGGCGCCGCGGGCAACATGGACCCGGCGCTCGGTCCCAAGCGCGTGGATTATGCCGAGCAGTGCGGCAAGGAGCTTTCTGACGCCCTGAAAGACATTCCGTTTGAGAAGGTTTCTTCCAAGGGGATTCTTCGCCTTGTGAACGATACCGTGGACCTGCCGTACCAGATCGCGGAAGTGACGCCGGAGGCGGTGACCCGTCATGCCGATTCGCTCGCTGCCACGGCCCGGACCACGTTCCCTCGCTTCGCGGATGACGTGATGAACTGGAAAGACGAAATCCTGGAACGCTTTGACAACGGTCCTGTCCCTTCCAAGCTGCGCTACCATCTGCACGGCCTGGACGTGGACGGAATCGTCTTCTTCTTCTCGGACGGCGAGCCTTTCTGCGAATACCAGATGGAGGCCCGCGCCGCCTTCCCGGACCGGACCGTCTTCTTTGCCGGTTACACCAACGGCCAGAATTCCTACCTGCCCTCGGAGCACGCCTACGAGGTGCGCAAGGGCTATGAATATGAAATCGAGCAGATGCACGTGTACATCAAGGCTCCCTATCCGCTTTCGGAACGGATGCCTTCCACTTACCGGGAGGGCGTCATCCGCACTATCCGTGAAACCCTTGAAAGTGAATGAAAACCGGAAGATTCATATGTTTGCTTGCGGGTTTGGCCCTGGGGGCTTCGCTCCTCACGGCCGCTCCGCGGTATGACCTGGTCCCCCTGCCCAAGAGCCTGGTCGAGGCTCCGGGGGAGTTTGTCCTGACCAGTCAGACCGGCCTTCTGGTGGAGGATGACTCCTTCGCGGAGATTGCCGACGATTTCAGGGCCCAGGTGGCCCTGGCGACCGGTTTCAGACTCCAGGGAAAGAACGGGTCCATCGTCCTGCGGAAGGTGGATGGGCTTGGAAAGGAGGCCTATCGGCTGGAGGTGACCCCCACGGGGATCCTCATCGAAGCAACCGAAGTCAACGGTGCCTTCTACGGCCTTCAGACGGTCCTGCAGCTCCTTCCCGCAGAGATTTACGGGAAAACCCGGGCGAAGGGCGTCAAGAAATGGACGGTCCCTTGCTGCACCATCGAGGATGAACCTGCCTTCTGGTATCGTGGGACCCTGTTCGACAGCGGCCGCTTCTTCTTCCCGAAGGAAGAGATCATGAAGTTCATCGACCTGATGGCGATGCACAAGCAGAACATGTTCCACTGGCACCTGACCGAGGACCAGGGCTGGCGCATCCAGATCGACAAGTATCCCCGCCTTACCGAGGTGGGTGCCTGGCGCAAGGAGACGTCCTGGCACAGCGGCATCGGAAACGGGATTCCGCATGGCGGTTTCTATACCAAGGACGACATCCGCGAGGTCGTGGAATACGCCCGCCGGCGCTGCGTCACCGTGGTTCCCGAGGTGGAGATTCCCGGCCACTGCACGGCCGCCCTCGCGGCTTATCCCGAATTGAGCTGCTTCCCGGACAGCACCTATGAGGTACTGACCCGCTGGGGCATCTGGAAGAACCTGTATGCCCCTACGGCGACCACCTTCCGTTTCCTGGAGGATGTTTTCAACGAACTCTTCGAACTGTTCCCTTCACCCCTGTATCATATCGGCGGCGACGAGGCCCCGAAGGATGCCTACCTGCAAAGCCAGTACTGCCAGGACCTGATGACGGTCCTCGGGCTGGATTCGGTGGAGGAACTCCAGACCTTCTTCGTCAAACGGATGGGCGATTTCCTCCGGAAGCACGGCAAGACGGTCATCGGCTGGGATGAAATCCTGGACGGCGGCGCCCTGGAAGACCCGATCGCCATGTCCTACCGCGGCCATGCCCCGTGTGCCAAGGGCATCAAGCGCGGCATCCGGGTGATCCTCACCCCCAACCGCTGGTGCTACCTTGACAACAAGCAGGAGGACCAGGCCGATGACGTGGCGCAGGAAATCTTCATGCCGCTCAAGAAAGTGTACAACTACTATCCGGTCGTGGATTCCCTGGCGGACCTGAGTGCCAAGTATATCGTCGGTTACGAGACCTGTCTCTGGACAGAGTACATTCCGGACAATGCGACGGCCGAATACCAGGCTTTCCCGCGGAACGTCGCGGCAGCCGAAGTGGGCTGGACCGCCCGTTCCAACAAGGATTGGGAGTCGTTCCGCGAACGGATGCCCAAGATCCTCAAGCGTCTGGACCAGAAAGACATCGCTTATTGTCCGGTATTCCACGAGGTAATCTTCGATTACGACCGCAACCTGGATTTCCCGAAGCCCATGAACCTGGAGCTGGACGATCCGGCCGGCGTGGTGCATTATACCCTGGACGGCAGCGAGCCCACAAAGAAGAGCCCGGTGTATGACGGCGTGCCCTTCATGGTGGACAAGGATGCCGTGATCAAGGCCCGCGGTTTCTCCCGTTCCGGCAAGCCGCTGGGCAAGACGACGACCAAAACTTTCAAGCCATGAGAAAGACACTCTGCCTGCTCACGGCCGTTGCGGCACTCCTCGCCTCCTGTGCCCGGGAGGTGAAGGAACCTGCTGCTCCGCAGATCATTCCGCTTCCCGAACACCTCCAGATGCTGGAAGGGTCGTTCCGGATTACGGCCGACACGCCCATCTGGGTGGACGGTCCTGCGGAATTCACCCGCACGGCGGAATTCCTTTCCGAGCGGTTTGAGACCGTGACCGGAAAGGCGTTGAGATTTGCGGAGGAATTCCCGCAAAGCGGTGCCATTTACTTCATGCAGGCCGACGGCTACCCGGCCGAAGGCTATCAGCTCCGGGTCGAAAGCGGTCGGATCCTCATCGAGAGTACCGACGGGGCCGGGGCTTTCTATGCCTTGCAGACCTTGCTCCAGCTGCTTCCCGCCGGATGCCTTTCCGACAGCCGGGAAAGCGTCGACTGGACCGTCCCGGCCGTGGACATCGAGGATGCTCCCCGTTTCCCTTACCGGGGCATGCATCTGGACTGCTGCCTGCATTTCTTCGACGTCGACTTCCTCAAGAAGTACATCGACGTGATGGCTTTCCACAAGGTGAACCGGTTCCACTGGCACCTGACCGAAGACCAGGGCTGGCGGCTGGAAATCAAGAAATACCCGTTGCTCACCGAAAAGGGCCAGTGGCGCAAGGAAACCGTCGTAGGTTCCCTTTCCTCGGGTGTCTATGACGGTCAGCGCTATGGCGGATACTATACGCAGGAACAGGTTCGCGAGTTGGTCCAGTATGCCGCCGAGCGGTATGTCACCATCATTCCCGAGATTGAACTGCCCGGCCATGCCCTGGCTGCCATCGCCTGCTATCCCGAGTTGAGCTGCGGTCTGGAGGACCACTACGAGACGGCGACCAAGTGGGGCATCTTCAAGCAGGTGTACTGTCCGAAGGAGGAAACATTCGCTTTCCTGGAGGACGTCTTCGACGAGGTAATCGACCTGTTCCCGTCGGAACTGATCCATATCGGCGGTGATGAATGTCCCAAGGCCAGCTGGAAGGCCTGCCCGCACTGCCAGGCGCTCATCCGGCGCGAGGGGCTGAAGGACGAATTCGAGCTCCAGAGCTGGTTCATCCAGCGGATGGAACGCTACATCAATTCGAAGGGCCGCCAGATCATCGGCTGGGACGAAATCCTCCAGGGCGGTCTGGCACCGAATGCCCGGGTCATGTCCTGGCTGGGCGAGGAAGGCGGCATCAAGGCCGCCCAGCAGCACCACGAGGTGGTGATGGCGCCTTATCCCAAGTATTACCTGGACTATTGGCAGGGAGATCCGGACAGCGAGCCGCTCGCCATGGGCGGTCCCACGCTGCTCAGGACGATGTACGAGTACAATCCGGTTCCGGAAGTCCTGGATGCCGAACAGCGGAAATACATCATCGGTGTCGAGGGCTGCGTGTGGACCGAATACATGCCCACACCCGCCCGCGTGGAATACATGGCCTGGCCGCGGATGTGCGCCATCGCCGAATCTGGCTGGAGCAGCGCTCCCAAGGACTGGGACGGCTTCACACGCCGGCTGGAAACCCACCTGGGCCGCCTGGACCGGCTGGATGTGGGCTATTGCAGGAATTTCTACGATCCCTTCATCGAACTTCGCAAGGATACGGAATTCAGCAAGGTGGCCCTCCTGTCCGTGGACGCGCCGGATGCCGAAATCCGTTACACGCTGGATGGCAGCGCGCCTACGGCGTCATCCCCCCTGTATACCGGCCCCTTCGCTATCAACCGGCAGCAGCGGGTCACGGCGGCGGCCTTCCGTAATGGTAAGCAAATTGGAAACATTAAATATAAGGAGTTTTAAACTATGGCAGTAAGAATGACGGAGCAACCTTCGCTCTATGATCATTTGGAGAAAAAGTCCGTGGCGGAACTGCTTCGGGACATCAACACGGAGGACAAGAAAGTACCGCTCGCCATCGAGGCGGTCCTGCCCGACATCGAGCGTCTCGTGAACGCCATCGAGGCGCAGATCCGCGCCGGCGGCCGTTTCTTCTGGCTCGGCGCCGGTACCGGAGGCAAACTGGGTGTGCTCGACGTGCTCGAAGTACCCAACACCTACGGTGTCGATCCTGAGATCTGGCAGGCCGTGCTGGCCGGTGGCAACGAAAACCTCGTGCTCGACCTGGAAGAGGCCGAGGACGATACGGAGGAAGGCTGGCGCACCCTCAGCGAGACGCACCACGTCACTCCCAAGGACATCGTGGTGGGCATCTCCGCCAGCGGCTGCACGCCCTACGTGCTGGCCGCGATGAAGGCCTGCAAGGAGCACGGTATTCCCTGCGGCTCCATCTGCAACAACCCGGATTCTCCGATCTCGCATTATGTCGACTATCCCATCGAGATCGTGATGGGTCCCGAGTTCATCACGGGCAGCACCCGGATGAAGTCCGGCACTTCCCAGAAACTGATGTGCGACATGATCAGCACCACCCTGATGGTTCGTCTGGGCCGCGTCGAGGGCAACCGGATGGTGTGCGCGAACCTCATCAACAACAAGGTCATCGACCGGCTCACCCGCACGATGGTGGAAAGGAATCCACAGCTTGGGTACGATTTCTGCGAGGAAACCATCAAGAAATGCGGCGGCCTCAAGAAGGCCGAGCAGTACCTGCATGCGCAGGGCGTCATTTAAAGGAACTGTCAGATGAGATTGAAACGATTCCTCGTGATGGCGGCCCCGGTCCTTTGGGCCGTGTGTGCCTGCCAGGAGAAGCCCAAACCCGTGGAACCCATCGACGTGAGTGTGTGGAAGGGTCTCGTAATCAACGAGATTGCCGCCCATGACCAGACGACGGATGCGGTGACGAAGGTGGAACTGCTCAATACGGGCTCTTCCCCGATGGACCTCTCGGGCCTGGGCCTGTATATCACGGATGAGTATTTTACCGGCCAGTCCATCTGGGCGGCTCCTGCCGGCACGAAGCTCTCCGCCGGTGAACGCCTGGTCCTGTCCACGGATGACGGGACCCTCCGGACCGGTATCTCTTCCGCCGCCCAGTTCATTTTGAAACTGGCGGTGGAGGACGGGACTGCCGTGGACGAATTCGACCGTTCCAAGGCCTTTGCGGACCCCGCGCCCGCTTATCCCCGGGGCAGCTACCAGCGGATTCCGGACGGCACCGGAGATTGGAGGAATATGACCTACAACAGCACAGGCTGGGAAAACAAGGTCTTCTCGCTGGAGGACTATCACCATAATGCCGTCTGGGCGTGGAGTTCCCATGTTCCTTCCATGAGCGAGAACGATTTCGCATCGCTCAAGAACCTCAAGAAACTGGGCTACGACCATATCCTCCTGAACTACGTCGCCTTCGAAACCGCCGACCGGCGGCAGACCCTCGCTTTCCTGGACAAGTGCGAAGAACTCGGCGTCAACGTCCATTGCTGGATGCAATGCTTCTACAAGGGCGGCTGGGTCAGCCCCGTGGACGATGAAAACAAATGCTACCGGGAAGACCTGTATGCCGATATCCGGGCCCATGCGAAAAAGTATCTGGAGGACTTCGGCGTCAAGGGCCTGCATCTGGACTATATCCGTTTCGGCGGCACCGCTTCCAAGCACAACATCAACGCGGAAGTCAATTCCGTGGGTGCGGTGAACCGCTGTTGCCGCGAACTCCGCGAAATCACCGACAGCTATGACGAAGGACTCGTCATGAGCGCCGCCCTGATGCCGGAACCCAACACGGAGTATGCCTACGGGCAGAACCCGGCCCAGATGGGCCAGTATATCCATATCCTGATGCCGATGGAGTACCGCTATTCCTACGGCTGGAGCGACGCCCGCTGCAAGACGCTGACGGACTGGTTCTGCGAGCACTCCGGCGGTGCCCAGGTCTGGGCGGGCATCACCACCTACACCGGCAATGATTCCGGCGGCGTGAAGGGAATGGATGCCGGGAGCCTCCGCAAGGATATCGATATCTTCATGGATTCCCAGGCGGACGGCCTTGTCCTGTTCCGCTATGGGCTGGGCACTTTCCCGGATGTGAACGACCTTCCTTAACACTAGATAACCATTTACTTTCCAAACCATTAACACAAAACAGTTATGAAAAAGTTTCTTTGGTACACACTGGCAGCGCTGCTGACGGTCTCGGCCCTCTCCTCCTGTCACAAGGACCCGGAGGTGGAGCCTGAGGACCCCAGCAACGTTGTGACTACCGTGACTGCGTCGAACCTGCTCGACGCCGCGGCAGCTGCGTATGAAACATGGGAAGAGGACACCACCATTCCCACGACGCTCCAGGTCGGCTCCGGCGCATCTGCGCTGACCCTGCCTCAGTATCAGTATGCGATCGCCAAACTGCTTGTGAACCTTGCCGGAGGCGACAAGTCCGACGTGCAGGTCCTTGGCTACAAGGCTGCCGACCATCCCGAGCGCGACAGCTACGACCAGAAGGAGATTGCCGTAAAGAACGGTCCCAAGATTACCGAAGGCACCGAGGACCTCGTGGACATCGCCAAGCGGATGCTTGCCGCCATGGAGGACAAGCTGACGGTTCCGAACCAGACGGTGATCACCCGTACCGGTGCGAGCGCCCTCGCTTTCTCCACCAACCGCGCTACCGTGACGATTCTCCGGGCCCTGGCCGCTTACAAGAACAGCGGTTCCTTCCCTGCCTCGGTCTCCACGGAGTATCTCTCTGCCGCCGCCTCGCTGAAGGGCTTCGCCCAGCAGTTCGTCGGCATCCTGGACATCTGGGAGAAGACGGTCGGTACCGTTTCCGCGGACGGTTCGCACTGCACGGACAACAATTCCGCCTGGCATGACGTCCACTTCGTTCCGATCCCGCACTCCGGCGGTGCCTATGCCGACGGCGTGGACCAGTACGATGCCAAGTACCAGCCTTACTTCACCGTGACGATCGACGGCAAGGAGTACACCTCCGCCGAGACCTGGGGCATCGCCCTCCGCGGTATCGTGGACATGATCACCGTCGAAGGATCCGCCAAGAAGCAGGAGAACCGTAACCCGTTCGAGCACACGATGGGCAACGGCGCCTCCCTCAAGGAACCCATCCCGGCTGTTACCGAGAACGATATCTGGGGCCAGTATCCTTGGTACGAAAGCACCAACGACGGTCCGGCCATCAACCAGAGCCAGTTCACCCCGTATCTGATCGCCCGTTGCGCCACCTGGTTCCTGACCCGTCAGGAAGCCCTCGGAAAGATCGGTAACTACCAGTTCTTCTGCAGCGATCCGGATGAAGGATTCGTGGAGGAGGGTGTCGACGGCTTCGTGAGCTCCATGCGTATGTGGCTCATCGCCGCCCGTTTCTACAAGTACCTGCTGGACAACAACATCACCGAGAACGTCTATGACGCGGTGAAGGACGTCACCTTCGCAACCGACCTCTACGGCGTAGAGATGCCGGACATTGAACTCAAGACCAAGTCCGTCACTCTCGACGCAGAAGGAAAGGCTGTCAGCGCCTCGTTTACGGCGAAGAAGGAATGGACCGCAACCGCGACTGAGAGTTGGATCCATGTCGATCCCGTATCCGGTGATGCATCCAGTGCAGCAACCGTTTCCATCTCTGCCGATCCCAACACGGGCGACGAGCGCACCGGCACCGTCGTCATCAGTGGCGGAAATGTGACCGAGGGGTTGGAGATTGCAGTGACCCAGGCGAAGTACGTCGATCCTTCCAGTGTATCCCTCAAGGATTTCGCACAGGAGTTCGTGAAGGGTCTCGATGTGTGGGCTGCCACCGTCGGTACCGTGGAGTCCGAGAATAAGCACCTCATCGAAAAGGGAACCGCTTGGGTGAACGTCCACTTCATCCCGGTCGGCAAGACCGGCGGCGAATATGACAACCACCCGGGCAACCAGCACGATGACATGTACACTCCCTGGACGCTCAATGTCAACGGAACCGAGTACACTTCTGCGCAGGCTTGGGAAATCGCTACCCGCGGTCTGCTTGACATGGTCCTTACCGACGGCCAGGATTACATCGGCAAGATGACCAGCCGTAACAAGCCGGGATACACCCTCGGCGACTACAAGGCCTTCTCCGAAATCATGACGGCCACTCCTTCCCAGTATGCCATCTGGGGCCAGTATCCCTGGTATGAAGAAGACGGCGTCACTTACAACGGCGCTCCGGTCGAAGAGGTCGGGGTCAACCTCATCACCAAGGCTACCCTGGGACACCTCGTCCGCGGCCTCGTCGGCATCCCCGGCGTCTTCGATCCTCTCGGAAAGATCGGAAACTTCCAGGAATTCGGCGACTCCGACAGTTCGCTCATGCTCGAAGGCTACAGCGGACTCATCTCCCCGATGCGTGAGCTCATCCTCCTGATGCGTTTCTACAAGTATCTGCTCGACAACAACATCGACCAGAATGTCTACAGTGCCATCAAGGATGTCCAGTTCGACTATGACATGTACGCCCAGGATGTCGCCCCGACTCCGGATCCCACCATCGCCGACTTCGCCCAGGAGTTCGCCAAGGTGGCTGACAAGTGGGACACCAATGTGGGCACCGTCAGTTACACCCGTGAGGGGACGACGTACCAGTATGACAACGTCCATTTCGTTCCTGAGAGCTTTGTCATTACGCTCAACGGCACCAACTATGACAAGTTCCAGATGCACGAAATCGGTATGCGTGCCCTCAAGGCCCTGGAAAATGGTGCGGCGATGACCGATCCGATCGAGAAACCGGGTTCCTACGAGCCTGCCACCAGCCCTTATCACGAGTATGACGATCCCCTGCAGGAGAAGGTGGCCAAACTGGATCTGCTCTCCAACTTCGCCACGCGTTGCCTCAATTATCTCAAGAACAACGGCGAGTGGCCGAATGTCTGCGGTTATCCCCGTACGTCCGATCCGGTTCTCACGAACTACAACGGCTATGTCTGCGTCGAACGCGACCTGCTGATGCTCTCCCGCCTGTACCGGTATATGGTGAAGAATAACATTACTTCCCTGGATGCCGTCAAGGACGTTGAGATTGATACTGAACTTTGGGGAGACGCTGCCCCGGCAAGCGCCACCATCAAGGAATTCGCCCAGGAGTACGTGAAGATCCTCGACATCTGGCAGAAGACGACCGGTGAGATCGTGATGCATCCGGATGTTCCTGAGGAGACGGTCGCGAATGCCCACTATGTTCCCGAGAACACCACGATCACCGTGGGTGGCAAGACCTACAATACGGCCGACATGTGGGAAACCGCTCTCCGCAGCTACCTCCTGATCCGTGGTTATGACGGTCTTGAGACGGAGAAATACGGCAAGAACAGCATTCCTGCCCTTGAAGGCGGCGCTGTCGCGATGAGCACGACCCCGGTTCCTGCCACGCACGGTTATTACTGGGGTTCCGCTCCCTTCAACGAGACGAAGGGCAACGGTGGCCATCTGGTGATGGGTAGTGATGAGAATGGCGAGCACTGCAAGGTGAAGGTGGACATTCTGGACAACTGGGCCATGCGCTCCCTGAATTTCCAGCACGGTCAGTCCATTACCAACCTTTGCGGCTACGCCGGTGGTCAGCTGGCCGGCTACTACGGCTGCTTCAGCTCCCAGCGTGCACTCCTCACCTATGCGTTCTTCTTCAAGTACATGCTTGACAACAACCTGGACAAGGGTACGCAGGTGTCTGACGACACGATCATCCGTTCCGAACTCCTCGGCGACGAGGGCGGTCAGCCCACGCTCAAGGATTTCGCGAAGGAATTCGTGAAGGGCTTGGATGTGTGGCAGAACACGGTCGGTACCGTCGAATCCGAAGGCAAGCACCTCATCGAGAAGGGTACTGCCTGGGAGAATGCCCATTTCATTCCGATTACTCCGAATCCGAACTGTGAGTATCTCGATCATGAAGGCAACCAGTATGATCCCAAGTATACGCCTTGGGTCATGACTGTCGCCGGTCAGCAGATCACCTCCAGCGAGGCTTGGGAAATCGCCATCCGCGGCCTTATGAACATGGTTACCGCTGAGGGTGAGGATTTCCTTCCTACCATGGACAACCGGAACAAGGCATATACCCTGGCCAACAATGCCAATTTCGCCACCGCTCCCATTCCTTCGGCTTCCGAAGGCAATAAATGGGGCAAGCATCCCTGGTATGAGGCAGATGACAACTATAACGGTCTGACATACAATGGTGGGCCCGTTACCGAGGTCGATGTGAACTTCATGGTGAAAGTGGGTGCCTGGCATGTGGTCCGTTCGTTCGTGAAGACCTCCGGCAACAGCCCGCTGGGTATGATCGGCAACTTCCAGCAGTTCGGAACCGGATCTTCCACGCTGAACCTGGAAGGTTATGAAGGCTATATCGCTCCTATGCGTGAGCTCCTTATCTTGATGCGCATCTACAAGGATCTGCTCGACAACAATGTCGAAGCGAATGTGTACGATGCCCTCAAGAGTAAGAAGTTCTCTTATGACCTCTACGGTATCCAGTAATCCTTTTCGGCTGCGGGGACCTGACCGTCCCCGCAGCTGCCAGTCAAATACCTAATTGATTATGAGAAAGTTTTCTTTCCTTTTCACCACCTGTGCCCTGCTCTTTGCCGTCTGTGCCTGCGGCAAGACGCCCGATCCGAAGGAAGAGCAGAAGCCTGATGAACCCGAAGTGCCGGCTTTCAAGCTGGACAGTTATAACGGCCACTTCGCCCAGGCCATTTCCGATGCCTACGACACTTTCGTGGAGACCGGCGCCCTTCCGGTCCGGGTCAATGTGGAGGGCCTTGAATACAACAAGGGAAAGTACATCCTGGCTGCCTGCATGCTGATGGAGAAGATTGATGCCGATCCGCAGCACTGGCAGGATGTCGACATTGAAATCCCCGTGGCTGCCTTCGGGGATGAATACCGGTACAACACCTTTGATCCGGACGTCATCGACATGGCCCATGTCCGCTATATGGCAGGTCGGCTTCTGGCCTATTCGAAGGAGAAGGGGGCGATGCCCAACTATGTGACCTTCCCTTCGGGCGATGAGACATCCCCGGGGTATCTGCCCAAACTGACGATGGTGGTCACCGAGCACGACAATATGATGAATCTCCGTGCCTGCATGGTAGTCCTTACCCGCGTGTTCAATTATTGGGTGAAAAACGAAGGGAAATGGCCGGAGGAAGTCTCTTCCTGGCCGGCTACCTATCTGGATGCAGTACGGAACTGCCCCAAGGATGATCCTCTTGTGAAGAGTACCCTGGAAGCGGCGCTGAAGGGCCTTGCCTCGGATGCGTCGGACCGCCAGAAGGCCGAAGCTATCTTCGCCTATGCCCGGGACGAGTGGGAGTGGGAGAACTATTCGAACACCAGCAAGGGTGCCCTCGGAACCATCAAGGCCAAGGGCGGCAACTGCTGCGATCTGACCCATGCGACCCTCGCGATGTGCCGTCTGGCCGGCATTCCGGCTCGCTATCTGCACGGCCAGTGCTACTTCTCTTCCGGCGTGATCGGCCACGTGATCCCGGAAATCTATGCTGACGGAAAGTGGTGGATCTGCGATCCCTCCAACAACAACTCTACCTTCGGAACGCCTGTCTGGAAGGGCATGGAAACCTTCAACGGAAGGTATAACGAACTGGAATTCTAAGCATGAAGCGTTTGCTCTCCTTCCTGGCGCTGGCGCTCGCCCTGGCCTCCTGCGGTCCGGCTCCTGAACCGGCCCCCAATGGTATCTGGCTTTGGTCCAAGTACATGCCCGAGGTGAACCTGGACGAGTTCGCGGCCAAGGACATCAATAACATCATCCTGCACGAGGTCTCTTTCTCCAAGCATGGCGTGGATTCCACGCTTGGTTTCATCCGTGAGGCGCAGGAGAAGGACATCAAGGTCCATATCTGGTTCCAGTGCTTCTACAAGGACGGTCAGTGGATCAATCCCGTGGATGATTCGCTTTGCCGTTACAAGCAGGAGTACTTCGACGAAGTCATCGCCCGGGCCGTGGACTACGTGAAGATGGGCGTGGACGGTATCCACCTGGACTATATCCGTTTCGGCGGTACGGCTTACAAGCACAACCCGTCGGATGAAATCACGGCCGTGGGCTGCGTGACGGAGTTCTGCCGCCAGATCCACGACGCGGTGAAGGCCGTGAACCCTGATATCATCCTTTCGGCGGCCCTGATGCCGGAGCCGGACAGCGAGTATTATTACGGCCAGGACCCGGCGCAGATGGGCCAGTATCTGGACATCCTGATGCCCATGATCTACTATCACAGTGACGGCTACCGGCAGAACGGCCTCCAATGGGCACTCGGCGTGGCGGACCACTTCGCCAGGAAGGGCGCTCCAGCCCGCGTCTGGGCCGGACTCACGACCTATGTGGATACGGATTCGACGAAAGTCGTGCCGATGGACGCGGAGAAGATCATGGACGACTGCCGGGTATTCGCCGACTCTTCGAAGGCTACCGGCGTAGTGCTCTTCCGGTACGGGCTGGGAGACCTGCCCGACCTGCACGGTTTGTGGAATGAAAACAATCTGACGAAATGATCCTGATTGCAGACAGCGGCGCCACCAAGACCGAATGGGCTTGTATCTCGAAGGACGGCGCAACCCGGATCGGCTTTTTCAGCCAGGGCTACAACCCCAACTATATCACCGGCACGCAGATCGTGGCGGATATCCGCGCGAACCTGCCCCAGGGCCTCTCTCCGGACCTTGTGGATGAAATCTACTTCTATGGGGCCGGGGTCACCGAACTCCAGTATCCCTTCATGGAAAAGACCTTGCGGGAGGTTTTCCCCAAGGCAAGCCAGGTGTTTATCGCAATGGATACGCTGGCTTCCTGCCGGGCCCTGCTCCAGCGGAAACCCGGTTTTGCCGCCATCTTGGGTACGGGAGCCAATTCCTGTCTTTACGACGGCTGCAACGAGGGTTTGAACGTGGATTCCTGCGGCTTCATCCTCGGTGACGAGGGAAGCGGCGGCTATCTCGGGAAGCGGATGATCACTGACTTCATCCGGCGCAACATGCCTGCCAGAGTGTACGAACTGGTGGGTCAGGAACTGGGCCGGACCAATGACGAGCTGATCGACATCATCTATACCAAGCCGTTCCCGAACCGTTTCTGCGCGCAGTATGCCAAGTTCATCTGCGAGCACCTGGACTTCGATCCGTATTTTCCGGAGCTGGTGACGGATGCATTCCGGAAGTTCTTCGATCGGATTGTAACGCATTATCCTGATTATCAGTCCTATACCTTCAATTCCGTAGGCTCCGTGGGCTATTATTTCAAGCCGTTGCTTCAGAAAGTGGTGGAAGAGTACGGGATGAAGATGGGAACCGTTCTCCAGGCGCCCATGGAAGGCCTCATCAAGTATCACACGCAAAACTAGCGGCCATATGGGCAAGAACAAATACCTGGTTCCGCTCGCTTTCATCGGGATGATGTTCTTTACCGTGGGCTTTGCCACGGGTATCAACGGGTATTTCGTCCCGTTCCTGGAGAACAATCTGCACCTCACGTCGGCCCAGTCGTACCTGGTGATCGCCGCCACGTTCCTGGCCTTCCTGGTGTTCAGTTTCCCGGCTTCGTCCATCATTGCGAAGATCGGCTACAAACGGACGATGTCCCTGTCGTTCTTCTTGTTCGCCCTGGCTTTCGCCCTGTTCATCCCTGCTGCGCGGCTGGAGAGTTACGCCCTCTACCTGCTGGCCTGCTTCATCAGCGGCACGGCCAACACTGTCCTGCAGGCGGCCATCAACCCGTATGTGACCATTCTCGGTCCCATCGACAGTGCAGCCCGGCGCATCAGCATCATGGGGATCTGCAATTCCTGCGCGCTGGCTTTGCCATCGGTTTTCATCGCCGCGGTGACGCGCAAGCCCATCGAGGCCGTCGGGCTGGTGGACCTGGACAAGCCGCTGTATATCATCATCGCCGTGGTTGTGGTGCTGGGCATCGTCACTTTCTTCGCTCCGCTGGAGGAAATCAAGGCGGAAGGGGAGGAGAACGAGGAAGACTGTCCTTATGCCGCCGGAAAGACATCCCTGTGGCAGTTCCCGCACCTGGTTCTGGGCGCCCTCGCCCTGTTCGTTTACGTGGGGGTGGAGAACCTGGCGCTCCTGACCGTACTGGACTATGCGCAGGAACTGGGACTGGCCAATCCGGAGAGCTACACCATCTGGCCCGGTATCGGCATGGCAGCGGGTTATATCCTCGGTATCCTGTTCATTCCCAAGGTCATATCCCAGGTACAGGCACTCCGGATCTGCACGTGGATTGCCGTTGTGGACTCCCTCCTCATCGTCCTGACCCCGCCGCAGGTGTCGGTCTGGTGCGTGGCCCTGCTGAGTTTCGCCTGCTCACTGATGTATCCGGCCATCTGGCCCCTTGCGATTGTGGACCTTGGGAAGTTCACCAAGAAAGGCTCTTCGCTGCTGGTCGCCTCTATCGGCGGCGGCGCGCTGATTCCTTTGCTCTTCGGGGCGATGAAGGACTGGGCAGGTGCCCAGAACGCCTATTGGATCTGCCTGCCGTTCTACCTGCTGATCATGTTCTATGCGTACTACGGTTATAAGATTCGCAAGTAGCCTGCTGCTGCTTTGCTCCGTCCCGGCTTTTCCCTGCACGACGGCCGTTGTTTCCGCTGAAGCCAGCGGAACCGGGCGCCCGATGATCTGGAAACAGCGGGATGCGGGCGACGATCATAACCGGATTGCTTATGTACGCGGGGAGAAGTATGGCTTTACTGCTCTCTTCCCGACTGCAGACAAAGACTGCAGGAACGCTTATGCCGGCATCAACGAGGCCGGCTTCGCGATTACCAACAACCTGTCCTACAATCTCCGGCCGGATTCCGTCGGTGTCGCCGGAACCCGGAACGGGGAACTGATGACCTTGGCGCTGGGCACCTGTTCCTCCCTGGATGAATTCGAGGCGATACTTGTCGCGAAGGAGCATCCGATGCAGCTCAGTGCCAACTTTGCCGTTATCGATGCATGCGGGGGTGCCGCTTATTTCGAGGTGTCGGATACGGCGTATGTGCGGTTTGATGTTCCCAAAGGCGGATATCTCTTTCGCACCAACTTTTCCCTGTCCGGAGAACCCGGCCGCGGCCGCGGTTTTGCCCGGTATTCGACGATGGAGCAGGTGACGGCACGCCAGGCACGCCGGGGATTCACCCCCGGTTTTTTCCTGGAAACCGGACGCACGTTCCGGAATGCCCTGACGGGTGACGATGCTTTGAAGGCAAGTCGTGGAGCGTACCTGTATGAACACGATTTCATCCCGCGCAGTACGACGACGGCCTCGCTTGTTCTGGAAGGTGTCGCGCCCGGCGGTAAGGCCGACAGCGGCATCCTTTGGTGCGCCCTCGGCTATACTCCCTGCAGCTATGCCATCCCCGTTTGGGTGGCGGCAGGGGAGCGGATCCCGTCCATGCTGACCGGCGATGCTCCGGCAAACCGGCTGGCCGTGGAACTGAAGCGGTCTGTACGCCCGCTGGCATGGGATGAGAAGTACTTGGATGTCTCTGCCTTGAAGACTATTCTCCGGCAGGTCCGGAAGGCGGAACAGGCCGAGCTCAAGGCCGGCCGCCGTCTGGCGTCGGAGATGGACCGGACCGGCTTCGACCTCCGGGCGGTTGAACGCTACAACGCCGGGGCCTCGCTCCGTTTCGAACGCTTCCAAACCCTGTTAACCGCCGATTGATATGGACTTTACCCCCTGGACCCTGCTGGTCGATGTCGGCCTGGTGTCGCTTCTTCTGCTGCTGGGCAAATTCCTTCGTTCGAAGGTGAAGCTTGTCCAGCGTTTTTTCATTCCGCCCAGCCTGCTGGCCGGTCTTTTCGGGCTGGTCTTGGGGCCTGAAGTGCTGGGATGGCTGCCCTTGTCCGGGAATCTCGGCACCTATGCGGGGATCCTTATCGCCTTGGTTTTCAGCTGTATCCCCTTTACATCCGCCCGCAGCCAGTCCGACGGCAATTCCCGGATCGGCCGGATGTGGGCCTATTCGCAGGCCGGAATGCTGCTGCAATGGGCGCTGGGCGGCGCTTTGGGACTGTGGGTCCTCAGCCTGATCTGGCCGGTTGCTCCCTCGTTCGGTCTGTCCATGCCGGCCGGATTCTGCGGCGGACACGGGACTGCGGCGGCTATCGGGGAGTCATTCGCCAACTACGGCGTCGAGGAAATGCAGTCGCTGGCCATGACTTCCGCGACGATCGGAATCATCGCGTCGGTGGTCGTGGGCATGTGGCTCATCAGTTGGGGAGCACAGCATGGAAAGACCCGCTTCCTGTGCGCCTTCGAGTCCCTGGCTCCCGAACTCCGGACGGGCATCCTTCCGCCTGACAAGCGGAAAAGCATGGGCCTGGCCTCCTTCTCGGCCATTTCCCTGGATTCGATGTCGTTCAATTTCGCCGTCATCGCCTTGGCGGCGGTGGGCGGTTACGGCCTGTCCCGGCTGATCGCCCATTTCTGGCCGGCCCTGATGCTGCCGGTGTTCAGCTGCGCCTTCATCGTGGCGCTGCTGGAGCGCTGGTTCATCGGCCGGGTCAAGGTGGAAGAGCATCTGTCCCAGCCGATTATCGGCCATCTGAGCGGGGCGTTCACGGATTATCTGGTGGCGTTCGGCGTCGCTTCCATCCGGCTGGAAATCGTAGGGCGGTACATCGTTCCCCTCGTCATCCTGCTGGTGGTGGGACTTCTGCTCACCCTGCTGTATGTCTTCTGGGTAGGGGCCCGGATCCACCGGACCTGCCCCTTCGAGAAATCCATCTTCACCTGGGGATGGTTCACGGGGACGATGGCGATGGGCATCGCCCTGCTCCGCATTGCCGACCCGGAAGGAAAAAGCGGCTGCCTGGACGATTATGCCTATGCCTATCTGTACATCGCGCCGGTCGAAATCGCCCTGGTCAGCTTTTCTCCCCTTGCTTTTGCCAGCGGATACGGCTGGCTTTTCGTAGGACTGTGCGCCCTGGCCGGCGTCGGCATCCTGGGGCTGGCCTTGGCCAAGGGCTGGATGCGCCAAGAGAATAAAACGGACGTATGAAATACAGACTGATCATCCTGGCCGCCCTTGTCGGTCTTTCCGTGACTCCTGCGTTCTCCGCGAAGAAGGCACGCAGGTCCGACGGTATGGTGGGCATCCGCTACCTTGATTCCCATTTCCATCTGTATGATTCCCTGCAGAAGCAGATTTTCAATCTGGCTGAAACCGCCTATGACGAATATCGCAGCGCAGACCAGTGGATGACCTTCCTGACTTCGCAGGGATTCACGGTGGAGCGGGGCGTGGCCGGGATTCCCACCGCTTTTGTGGCCACTTACGGGAGTGGTTCGCCGGTCATCGGGATGATGGCCGAATATGATGCTATCGCCCGGATGTCGCAGGATACGGTGCCTTATCCGAAAGTCCTCGTTCCCGGGGCTGCGGGACATGCCTGCGGACACAACCTGCTGGGAACCGGTTCGGTCGCAGGAGCGGTGGCCGTATCCAAATGGCTGGCGTCCACGGGTGCATCCGGTACCGTGAAACTCTTCGGCTGTCCGGCCGAGGAAGGCGGCGGAGGAAAGGCTTATATGATGCGGGAAGGCGTCTTCGAAGGTTTGGACGCCATGCTGGACTGGCATCCCGATACGCGCAATACCGTGAACCGGACGTCCGGATTGGCCAATGTGCAGGTGCAGTTCACGTTCACGGGGAAATCATCCCACGCTTCGGGTGCCCCGGAAGCGGGCCGTTCTGCGTTGGATGCGGTGGAAGCGTTTGATTATCTGATGAATCTGATGCGTGAGCACGTCCCCCAGACTTCGCGCATCCATTATGTGATCACGGATGGCGGCAAGGCACCGAACGTGGTGCCGGACAAGGCGTCCGTGAAATATTTCTTCCGGAGCCCTTCCCGGGAGGTGGTCCAGGACATCCTTTCCCGGGCACTGAAGGCCGCCGAGGGGGCGGCGATGGGGACCGGAACGACGATGGATTATGACCTGGTTTCGGGCAATTATGAACGTCTTCCTAACGATGCTATGGCCGACCTGGTGGGCCGATCCCTCGGGAAGGTGGGCGGTATCCGGCTGGATGACCGGGAAATGGCTTTTGCCCGGGCGATGGTGGCGGAGTCCGGTGTGGACGCTGGCTTGATTGACAAACTGTCCATTGTCGTCCCTCCATCCGAGGAAGGATATGAGGCCTATGTCTCCAGTGATGTCGGAAATGTGACCTGGGCGGTGCCTACGGGCAGTTTCCGCTACGCTTGTTTCGTCCCCGGCGGTGTCGGCCACAGCTGGCAGCAGGTTGCCAGCGGAGGCACTACGATCGGGACGAAAGGTGCTTTGGGTGCGGCGAAGGTCCTTTATTACAGCGCGGTGGAACTGATGACGGATGCCAAGCTGTTGCAGGCGGTCCGGTCCGAGTTCCTGGACCGGCGCGGCGAGGACTTTGTCTTCAAGCCGATGATGGGCAGCCGCCGTCCGCCGTTCCTGCCCGCCGCCACGTTGGATCCGGTCCTTCCTGCTATCGAAGGGGTTCGGAAGCCCGTTTCCGCCTCCGTGGCATCTCCTGTCGCCAGGCCCAGGGCCGATACCACCGGCCTGGATGTTTTCCTCCGTTCGGCGGGCATCCAGGACCAGGCCGAATCCGGCCGGTGCTGGTATTTCGCGACCGCGAACGTGCTGCGCGGGAATCTGGAATTCTCCGTGGTCTATCCCTATTTCTGGGATATGATGGAAAAGGCCAACCTGTTCCTGGTCAATGTCTGGAACCATCGCAAGGAAGCGGTGGACAGCCGTTATAATGAAACCCTGTTCCGCCGGCCTACGTGGGATGGCGGCCACTGGATGAATGCCGTCTATCTGATTGAAAAATACGGAATTGTTCCTTCCGAAGCGATGCCCGAGACAGAAGTCTCGCTGAATACGGGCCCGCTTCTGCAGGAACTTCGGCGCCAGCTTCGGGCCTATGGCTTGAAGATGCGGGAAACGACGGATCCGGAAGCGGTTCGCGCCGCTGCGCTGGAGGAGATTTCCAGGATCCTCGTCCGGGCGCTGGGCAATCCGCCGGAGGAGTTTGTCTTTGAAGGTCAGCGATATACGCCGGCGTCTTTCCGCGACGCGTTTGTTGCCTCCGGCTTGTCGGAGCGTTATGTGATGCTGATGAACGATCCACGGAGGCCCTACCACAAGATGTATCGGGTGGAAGGTTCCCGCAATGCCGCTGACGGGCGTGACTGGACCTTCCTGAACCTGCCCTGCGAGGAATTGGAGGCTTTGGGCCTTGCCTCACTGGAGGCTGGCGACCGCTTTTACTTCACCTGCGATACGAATATGGACGCCTTACCGGAGGAAGGAGTCTATGACTCCCGTCTGTTCCCCAGGGATTCACTCCTGCAGATGGGGAAAGCCGAGCTTTTTGACAGCCGGGATGTCACCTCGACGCATGCGATGGCGATGTGCGGGGTGAAGTGTACGCCGGACAAGTCGGGTATCGAGTATTGGGTGGCGGAGAACTCCTTCGGCCTGGGCAGGGGAGCGGACGGATACATCCAGATGGACGCTGCCTGGTGGCGACGCTTCATGTTCCGGATGGCCATCGACCGCCGCTATCTGTCGGAAGACCAGCTCCGGATGACGGGCGGAACGCCCGAAACCATTCCTTACTGGAACCTATATTGACCGGACGTCCCAGCCGGAGATGATGTCGCCGTAGCAGACGAAAAGCACTTCGAAACTCCGTCCGCTGGCGTTGTCCTTCACGTGGTATACCTTGATGCGGTCGTTCTCCCGAACCAGTTCATAGTCACTGAGATCCAGGGAAGGATAGGTGATGGACGGATCGTCCGCCACCATGCCGTTCACGCTCCGCTCGTGGATGGGTTGTCCTGCCACCAGTCGCTGGATGCTCCTTTCGACGGCCTTCATCATGCCGGGATTGGCGAACGGGTCCGTATCCGGGGCGATTCCGGGGGCGGCGGGCAGTTTCCCTTCGGCCCGGAGGGTCCGGAGACTGTCGGCATATACCTTGAACCTGCGGCGCAGGTCGGGGGATTCAAGCCCCTCGATGGTGTACAGGGAGATGCCTTGGGCACCGGCACTGAAGGCGGCGTCCATCTTCTCGAAGATGAATTCGGGATCTCCGCCGAGTTCGGTGTCCACCCCGCACATCAGGGTGGTTCCGGCACCTTTCACGAGCTGGTTCGCCAATGTGGCGTCGCGGGCGAAGGACGGATCCATCGTGTAGAAATCGGTGTAGGCCATCGGATGGACGAGGTCCAGGTTCCATTTCCACCATTCCTGGTACACCATGAAACGGGAAACGCCGGCTGCGGAGAAAGGAGAGGCGGTGACGGCCTTGCCGGCCGCATGGGCCGCTTCGCACAGGAGGTTGGCGACCTCGGTCACCTGGTCACAGCGGAACTGGTTCCAGGTTTCATCCCGGGTCGGGTCTTCCTTTTCGCGGGGGTCGTAGCCGTACTGGGCCTGGAACTTCTCCAGCATCGCCGGATGATAGCCGAAGTCGTATTCGGGGAAAACCTCGCCATCCTGGAACAGACCGTAGTTATAGGCGAGCGAGATCGGAAGCACGCAGTCGATCAGACGGCAATAGTCCAGGCAGATGCCTTCCACGCCGTCGATGGCGCAGATGTCCTTCACCTTCTGGACGAGATATTCCCTGACTTCCGGCAGGGCGGGGCAGAGGAACTTGTAGGAATTGACATAGGCCTTGTAGTCGACGACGCTGTCTCCGTTCCGGTTCACGCTGAACCAGTCGGGATGCTCCTCGAGCATCTGCGGCCGTTCCTGGCGCGGGGGATTGAGGGTCCATACCCAAGCATAGACGGTGATGCCGTGCCGGCGTGCGATTTCCACGTCTTTCCGGTAATCCTCCGCGGAGGCTGCGTGCAGCATGACGGCGTCAAGGCCCGCTTCCTCCATATGGGTGAAGGCGGTTTCCATGTCGATGTCCGGAAGGTCTTCCAGCCAGGTCCAAAACATGGGATACTCGGCCGCTTTCTTCTCCGTGCAGGAGGCGGCACTCAGGAGCACAAGGAGGCTGCTGAGCAGGAAATATCTGATATTCATAGGATTCTGATGCCTTCTTCTTCCATGGCTTTCAGGGCCGCGACATGGCCGTCAGCGTCGACCCAGGCGAGGGCGTCCTTCAGGACGGAGACCTCGAAACCGTCTTTCAGGAGGTCTTCCGCGGTGTTGCGGACGCAGTATTCCGTGGCGATGCCGCACACGAGGACACGCTGTACATCCAGGAGATGGAGCACTTCGCCGAGGCTCTGCCCGGCCGGATTCACTCCCTCGAAACCGCTGTATTGTTCCTGAGCCTGATTCTCTCCCTTGAAGAACGTCATGTCGTCCTTGACGTAGGGCAGCAGGGCTTCGTGGACATCGGCTCCGTGCGTTCCCTGGACGCAGTGCGGAGGCCACGGGCCGCCCTGCTCCTTGAACGAGCAGTGATCCGCCGGATGGTGGTCCCGGACGAACAGGATCGGGTAGGTGGAATGGATGCCGCTTTCATCGGCCTCCGTCCCTTCCGTAAGTTTTTCGATGGCCTTGAGCGTCCCTTCGATGGCCCCGTCGGCCCCCTGGCACGCCATCGACCCGTCTATGAAGTCGTAAAGCATGTCCACGACTACCAGTGCGCTGTCTTTCATCATGTCTTAATCGATCTCGAATTGCTGGATCTGTTTCACCAAGTCGTCAATCAGGCGCATCTTGGTGTCGTAGAGGTCGTCGGAGATGTCCACCTTGTAGAAGTGCGGATTGATCAGGCGGGTCTCCGCGGGTGAGAAGTGGTGGAGATTGTCCTTGAAGAAAGCCTTTTTCTGCATCAGGGTGTGCTGCGGGCATACGCGCTTGCCGTTCGCGATGGCCTGGTGCTGAAGCGGACGGGCCTCGTAAGTGCCAGCCTCGAAGGTCTTGTATTTGAAAGAGTCGTATTCGTCACGGACCGTGATGGTCTCGCCCTTCTGGATGGCAAGGTCCATCTTGTCGCCGCGGAGGCAGGTGACATCGGCCTTGAACACGTAGCCGTCGATCTTGTTGCCCTTGGAGGAATCCAGGGCACTGATGCGCCAGGTGATCTGGAAACCCGGGTTGATGAGCTTGATCTTGTCCTCGGAACGCTTCAGGACCGGCTTGTCGCCGATCTGGACCAGTTTGTACACGTTGCCGAAGCAAGGGGCGGCCTTGGAGGTGGCGATGGCGTCGCCCACACCGTAACTGTCGATGCAGGCGCCCTGGCGCTCCAGGTCGGTGATCAGGTACTCGTCCAGGCTGTTGGTCGCGAAGATCTTGCAGCGGGTCATTCCGTGGGCGTCCAGGATGCGGCGCACTTCCTGGGACAGATAGGCGAGGTCGCCGCTGTCCAGGCGGATTCCGTAGCCGGGGCCGTAGCCGTCGGAGATGCCGCAGTCACGGAAAGCGCGGATGGCGTTCTTGACGCCACACTTGAGCGTGTCGTATGTGTCAATCAGGAGGATAATGTTTTCTCCCCGGTGTGTCCGGATATAGTCGCAGAAGGCTTCGTACTCGCCCTGGACCGTGCTGCCATAAGCCGTTACGAAGCTATGCGCCATCGTTCCTGTGGAGGGAACGCCGTTGAAGGCGCCGGTAAGGATGTTGGAGGAACTGGCACAGCCGGCGATCTGGGCGGCCTTTCCACCGTAAACCGCCGCCCAGGGACCGTGGGCTCGGCGGGAACCGAACTCGGAGACGGGACGGTCGGTGGCCCGGCATACGCGGGAGGCCTTGGTGGCCACGGCCATCTGGTGGTTGAGGATGCACAGCATCGGGGTCTCCAGGACCTGGGCCTCGATCATGGGTGCCACGACGGTGACAATGGGCTGCGTAGGGAAGGCGATCTCGCCCTCGCGCATGCAGTACACAGCGCCGGTAAACTTCATGGTGCTCAAGTACTTGCGGAACTCCTTGTAGTCATCGCCGGGGAGGAATTTCTCATAGAACTCCTCCGGCTCGGTGCCCAGCTTCTGGACCATCTGGATGATTTCCTCCGTGCCGCTGACGACGGCCCAGTTGTTGTTCTCCGGAGCCTTCCGGTAGAAGAGGTTGAACGTAGCGATTTCCTTGTCCTTTCCGCATTCCAGGTACGACTTTCCCATCGTGTACTGGTACTTGTCGGAACAGTAGGCAGTGTTGAGTTTGTCCATGTCGTTATAGTTTGTAGTGTGCCCATCGGGGGTAAACATACAAATATAACGAAAAATACGGAAGGATGTGCGGCAGAGGCCGTTTTTTACTGCAGCAGGATGACCTTTGCATACTCGCTCGTCAGTCCGCCGGACCCCTTCTGGGAGTCAGCGATGAGTACGAGGCAGCGCCTTCCGTCCGGCAGGGTGGGGCCGAGGCACATTCCCTCGAAGTTGGCGAGGTTCAATGCACCGGTGGTGAAGGAGCACAGCAGGGACTTGCGAAGGATGCCGGCCGTGTCGTGGACCGGATCAACCAGGTAGATATGGATGTCCGTGAAAGCCCCCTGCAGTTTTTCCCAAAGGCTTCCCTTGGGTACGTAGACTTCCCGCTCCAGGACGAGCAGGCGGCCGTCGTCCAGGGCTGCGAGGGTCGGGACACCGAACACGTATGCGACGGTATTCTCGCTGGTTTGAGCCGGTTCACCGGTTTGATAGAAGAAACGTCCGGCCGGCTTCCCTTCCCGGTCGAAACCTTGGAGGCGAAGGATGCGGGGGAGGAAAGTGTCTTTCTTCAAGGGAGCTTCCGTCGTGGTCCAGAACAGTCCGGTCGCCTCATTGTAGGTGAGGGCTTCGAAGCCCCGGTTGTTCTCGATTCCTTTCAGGTCCTCCGGGATGGCCAGCGCCATACCGGCATCGTCCCCGTTCAGGTCATAGCCGCGGATTTCCTGGTGCTTTTCGGAGGTGACATACAGGAGGCTCTGCGAGGGAACGAAGGCGACACCCTCTGTGTCCCGCTTCTTTCCTTCCGCAGCTTCCGTTCCGGGTGCGACCTGCTTCCGGACCGTGCCGATGTTCCCGTTCTGGTCGATGGGAATGGAGAACCGGATGATTCCTCCTCCCTTCAGGTTGTCATCCACGACCACGAATTGATTTCCGCTGAGCCAGGTGATGCCGGAATACTCGCCGGGGTCGATGTCCAGCAGCGTGGCCGCCAGGGGTGTTGCCCTCAGGTCGCAAGCAGGAGCTTCGGGAGTAAGGAAAGCCCCGGTCCTTTGATATGCCGTACCTGGCTGCAGGTCAATGGCTTGCAGTCGAACCGACCAGATGCGTCCGTCCGGAGCCTGCGCAACGACAGCTGCCGCCGGGAGATTTTCCGGCCCCTTCATCATCCACCAGGAGAGCGTTCCCGATTCCGGGACGACGGATATCTCGGTGATGTCTCCCTCCGTTGGAATCAGGCTGATCCGTTCGATGCCCGCATCCGCGGGCAATCCTTCCAGCTGCATGTGCACGAATGCGCTGGCATGCCGGACGGTGAAGATTGTATCTCCCTTCTCCGTAACGGTCGTATCCGTCAGGAACCGGTCCTGCGCGAACAGGGCATCGGCCTCAGAATCGCCGCTCACGGGTGTCCCGTCCTCGAACCGGACAGGCTCGTATACCGTTTGCTGCGGCTGCGCTTTGCAGCCGATGGCCGCCAAGGCGGCGAACAACACGCTGAACAGGATCCTTTTCATCATACCGTCATTTGCTTGCAAAGATAAGAATAATTAATTTTGCACGATATGTCACTGGAATCCTTGTTTGAACAATATACCGGGGCTGCGCCCGTTTCCAGCGTGGCGCTTACTGGGTCGGCATCGCACCGGCGGTATTTCCGCCTGACGGGAGCCGACGGACGGACCCTGATCGGTGTGGAGGGTACCGATGCTGACGAAAACCGTGCCTTCCTTACCATCGACCGTCACTTTGCCGCCAAGGGAATCAATGTCCCGAAGGTCGTGGCCGCAGACGGCCTCTGTTATCTGCAGGAGGACTTGGGAACGACCGTCCTGTACGATGCATTGGCCGCCGGGCGGGCATCGGGCAACTACAATGCTGACGAGGTCGCGCTTCTTCGCAAGACCCTCGCCGCCCTCCCGAAGATCCAGGTCGAGGGCGCCCGCGGACTGGACTTCTCCGTGTGTTATCCGCAGCCTTCCTTCGATGCGCGGATGATTGATTTCGACCTGAACTATTTCAAATATGACTTCTTGAAAATCAGTGGGTTGGAGTTTAATGAGGTCCTCCTGCAGGATGACTTTGACCGCTTCCGTGCCGACCTATTGGCCGAGGATTCCGACACCTTCCTTTACCGGGATTTCAATGCCCGCAACGTGATGCTGGTGGGCGGGGAACCATACTTTATCGACTTTCAGGGCGGCCGTCGCGGTCCGGTGTATTACGACGTGGCCTCCTTCCTCTGGCAGGCCCGTGCCCGTTATCCGGAGGCTCTTCGCGAAGAACTGCTTCAGGTGTACCTGGACGCCCTTCGCGCCTATGGACCGGTTGACGAAGCTCACTTCCGGGAACGCCTCCGCCTCTTCATCCTTTTCCGGATGCTCCAAGTCCTCGGCTGCTACGGCTACCGCGGTCTTTGGGAAGGCAACAAATCCTTTTCTGACAGCATCCCCCCGGCCCTCGCTATCGTCAAGTCCCTTCTGCCGTTCAATGACTATCCTTACCTCAGTGAAGTGTTGTCAGGGTTGTCGGCTCCGCACCCGTCGGAGGGTGTATTATTTCCTGAACCCTCCGACTCAAGCTCCGCCTTGACAGTCACCATTTACAGTTTTTCTTTCAGAAAGGGAATTCCTGAGGATACATCCGGAAACGGGGGAGGGTATGTGTTTGACTGCCGGTCGGTTCACAATCCGGGGAAGTATGAGCGGTTCAAGCAATTGACCGGCCTGGATGCGCCCGTGATCGAGTTCCTGGAGGAGGACGGTGAGATCCTCCGCTTCCTGGACCACGTTTATGCCTTGGTCGATGCGCACGTGGAGCGCTTCCTTGAGCGTGGCTTCACGCACTTGCAGGTCAGTTTCGGCTGCACCGGCGGCCAGCACCGCTCCGCCTACAGCGCCCAGCACCTCGCCGAGCACCTGGTTGCGAAATATCCCGTCCGCGTTCACCTGATTCACCGCGAGCGGGGCATCGACCGCTGGTTACCCCAAGAGTGCGTCGAATGTAAGTGATTGACAGTGATTGACTTAATGATAATTGAGTGCGTAAAACTGAGCACTCATTATTGCATAAAACATTGATAATAAACAAGTTCCATTTGACGGCCGTCAGACGATGAAAGCGATGATCTTTGCCGCGGGGCTGGGAACCCGCCTGAAACCTCTGACGGACACGATGCCCAAAGCCCTGGTGCCTGTTTGCGGGCAGCCGCTTTTGTACCACGTCATCACCAAGCTCGTGGCAGCTGGCTACGACGACATCGTCGTCAATGTCCATCACTTCCCGGACCAGATTACCGACTATCTCCGCTCCAACGACTTCGGTGCCCGCATCGCCGTCTCCGACGAACGCGACTTCCTCCGTGAGACCGGGGGAGGCATCCGCTATGCACGCCCGTATCTCCTGGGCTCGGAGGATGGGGTGCTCTTCCAGAACCTGTGCCACCCTCGGCATCATAAGAGGGAGGGGCCCACTTGTGGGAGGGGTCGCGTAGCGACGGTTCTGGAAGAGCACCCCATCCTCCGGGCTGAGTCTTTTCTCGTGCATAACGTAGATATCGTCAGTAACCTGGACCTCAATTGGTTACGGGAGCAGCACCGGGAGGGAGCGCTGGCGACGCTGGTGGTGAGCGAGCGGAAGACGCAGCGGTATTTCCTGTTCGATGAAGACGGCCGGTTAAAGGGCTGGACGAATCTCGCGACCGGGGAGGTCCGGAGCCCATACGGGGATATCGACCCGTCGAAATGCCGCAAACTCGCATTCGCCGGCATCCATCTTATCTCTCCGGCCATCTTCGAGGCTTTCGACAAGCTCGGGTTCGGCGAGCGTTTCTCCATCACGGACTTCTATCTGAAGGCTTGCGCCGACTATCCCATATATGCCGCCGTTCCACCGGATTTCACGATGGTGGACGTGGGCAAAAAAGAAACCCTCTCCGAAGCGGAAAGGGTTTGCGAAACTATTCTTCGGTAGAAACCGGTTCTTCGGCAGGCGCTGTTTTTTCGGCGGGCGCCACCATTTCATCGGCCGGCGGAATGCGGTCGATGTTACCCCAGGGGTTCTCCAGTTTGATGCGGGAGAAGACCCAGAGGCAGGCGGCGAGGATCACGCAACTCACCAGGAACACGATCGTGTAGTTCTGCTTTCCGAGGATTTCGATCCAGTAGAGATCTTCCAAGTCCTTGAAAGCCTCGATGTTGGAGGCGATGACCGCCGTTCCGTTGTTCACGAAGTGGATGATCATCGTCAGGATGAGGGAGCCGGTCTTGAAGTAGACATAGCCCATCACCATGCCGAGCAGGAAGGCGTTCAGGGCCTGCCAGGGGTTCCCGTGGATTACGGCGAAGAACACGGCGGAAACGACGATGGCCCATACGGGCTTCATCTTCGTCAGCAGGCCACGGAGCACCATGCCCCGGCACAGCCACTCCTCGAAGATGGGGGCGAAAATGGCCACCACCAGGAAGGAGGACCAGAAGGGGCCGCCGGTCATCTGCTTCATGGTCTCCATGATGACTTCATAGAACCGTGACAGGAGGCTGGACCGGTTGGTCAGCTGCATGTTCCAGTAGTTCGGGAGGTCGAAGGCGAACATCGATGCGAACGTCATCACGACGGTGATGAGGACGAGCAAACCGAAACTGTAGGGGGCGGAGTGCCTGTTGTCCAGTACATAACCGGGATCGAACATCATGTTCTTGCGGCTCTGGTTGGCCGCGTAGACCATGGCCGGGAGGAACTGGACGGGATAGACGACGACCATCGAATAATCCTGAACCGCCTGGGGGGACATGAACAGGCCCATGATGAGCATGACCATGCCGCCCAGGATAGAGCCGAGGATGAACCAGCCGATGAAACCGAACATGCCCTTCACGCCGGGCACGTACCAGGCGTGGCCGGAGTAGAGGTCATAGCTGTTGACCTTGCGTGCAAAGAGCTCCATATCAATACAGCGGGCTGGGATAGACGCCCTCTTCCACCAGGGAGGCGAACTTTGCGACGACACCCGGACGGTCCTCCTTGAAGGTCACGCCGAACCAGTGGGACGGAGTGGAAAGCACCTCGCAGGTGCCCTTGCCTTCCTTGATGATGCAGTCCACGGCGTAGGGGATGTAGTATTCCTTCTTGGGCTCGTTGATGTTGGCCTCGAGGAACTGGTCGAAAATAGCCTCGCTCAGTTCGAAATAGTCGGGAGTGAAGCCCCACATGTTCATCGAGCACAGGGCCTTGGCGTCCAGGACCACATGCTTCTCGCCATTCACGGAATTGTCACCGTACACGATGCCGTCGGCCTCTTTCCCGATGTTCAGGTGCTCGGCGATGCCGGTGAGGTTGCCGGTGTTGTCATAGAAGCAGATGCCGCGGGAAACGGTGCCGTTCTCGGACAGGGTGTTGTCCAGTTCGAAGCCGATGATGCAGTACTTTCCCTTGGTATCCGCGTGGGCGCGGCACCAGTCGCCAAGGATGCGGAAAGACTCCTTGCCGTAGAAATCGTCTCCGTTGATGACGGCGAACGGCTCGTGGATGACGTCCTTCGCCATCAGGACGGCGTGGGCGGTGCCCCAGGGCTTTACGCGCTCGGGGTTCAGGGTGAAACGGGCGGGAATTTTGTCCAGCTCCTGCGTCACAAAGACGAACTCCAGGGGTTCTCCGTCGATAGTCTTGACCCCGGCGTACTTGGCCTGGACAGCTTTTTCCATATCGGCCTTGAAATAATCCCGGACGATGTAGACGACCTTGCCGAAGCCGGCTTCCACGGCGTCGTGGATGGAATAGTCGATGATGGTTTCTCCGTGGGGGCCGAGGCCGTCCATCTGCTTGAGTCCGCCATAGCGGCTGCCCATACCGGCGGCCAGTACAAGAAGGGTAGGTTTCATAACGATCGAAATTTTAAAATTGTTTTCGCTTAATCACACAAATTTAGTAATTTCGCGGAAAAGTCGGACACTCTCTCCCGGAAATATGGCAGAAAAGAAGAACAAGGGCAGCCTCCTGACCCGCAGCGAGCACAACTACTTCCTTCCGTTCGTGATCATCATCACGGCGATTGCGGCCGTTTGGCTCCTGTTCCTTTCGCACAGCAGTGTCCTCAACTGGGTCCGTGCCAACGTGGAAATCCGACGCCAGGAACGCCAGATGGAAAAGTATCGCAACGAAATCGACGAGATGGACGCTGAGATCCAGGCCCTCACGAACAGCCGGGATTCCCTGGAAAAGTTTGCCCGGGAAACCTATCACTTCGCCGCTCCGGGCGAAGACGTCTACATCATCGAATAAATCTCCACCGTCCGGCGCGCTTCTGCTACATCGTGGACGCGCAGATAGGTTGCACCCCGCTGAAGAGCCATGTAGTGCGCGACCTGCGTTGCGGGAAGCGCTTCCTCCGGCGTAATTCCAAACCGCTTGTAAATCATACTCTTGCGTGAGACGCCTACCAGGATGGGCATCTGGAGCGCCTGCAGTTTGTCCAATTCCTCCAGCAGGGTCCAGTTCTGCTCCACGGTTTTTGCGAAACCGAAACCGGGGTCCAGGATCCAGTCGGTGACGCCGGCTTCCGCCGCCCGCCTGGCAAAGGACCGGAAATAGCGCAGGACCTCCTCCGTGACCCCTTTCGGATAGTCCGTCAGGGATGGCATGGTTTCCGGTGTCCCGCGCAGATGCATGGCGACGTAGGGAAGACCGAGCCGGCCGGCCAGCGGCAGCATTGCCGCATCGAACGCTCCGGCCGAGATGTCGTTCACCAGGAAAGGGCCGATGCAGTCGAAGGCCTGTTCCACCACGGATGCCCAATAGGTGTCGATGGAGATGTGAGCCTCCGGAAACGCGCGACGGACCTCGGTCAGTGCCGTTCTCAGCCGTTGCCATTCCTCGACGGCCCCCACGGGCCGGGAGCCCGGGCGGGTGGAACAGGCGCCGAAGTCGATGAAATCCGCCCCTTCGTCCAGCATCTTTCCGACACGCGCAAGCAGGGCGTCCGTCTCCCGCACCCGGCTGGGCGCGTAATACGAATCGTCCGTGAGGTTTACGATGCCGAGGAGGTGGATCTTCCGTTTCATATCGCAAAAATAGTTATATTTGTGGAATTAAACGAAAACGGAATGCTCATCGTGCTGGAAGGCCTGGACGGGGCGGGGAAGTCCACCCAGGTCAAAAGACTCAAGGAATACCTGACGGAGCGCTGCGGGCAGTTGGAATACATCCATTTCCCGCGTTATGACGCACCGGTATACGGCGACCTCATCGGCCGTTTCCTCAAAGGGGAATTCGGCAGCATCGAGGCCGTGCACCCGCAGCTGGTGGCCCTTCTGTTCGCCGAGGACCGGCACGGCGCCGCTCCGATGATGCGCAAGGCCCTGGATGAAGGGAAAGTGGTCCTGCTGGACCGTTACGTCTATTCCAATATCGCCTATCAGTGCGCCAAGCTCCCGCAGGGGGCGGAGCGCCTCCGTCTCCGCAACTGGATCTTCGACACGGAATTCGGTCTTTTCGACCTTCCCGAGCCGGACCTGAACCTTTTCCTGGACGTGCCCATCGGCTTCGTTGAAAAAAGCCTGGCGGCGCACCGTGACGGGGCGGACCGGAATTACCTTCATGGAAGCCAGGACATCCATGAGGCCGACATCCGGTTCCAGCAGGCCGTCCGTGACCTGTACCGGTCCGAGGCAGCCCGCGATCCGCATTTCCTCCGCATCGACTGCGGGGATTCCGAAGGCCGGATGCTGCCTCCGGATGACATTTTCGCCAAGGTCCGCGCGGCCGTCGATCCCTATCTCGTATGAAAAAGGCACATCATAGACTCCGGCGTTTCTGCGCCGTCCTCATCGGCCTGGTCTTCCTGGCCTCCGGTCTCCTGAAACTGCTGGATCCCGTCGGTACGGGCCTGATTGTCAGCGAGTATCTCAAGTTTTTCCATTTCGGATTCCTGCAGGGGACCGCGAAGGCGTTCGGGATGGGCCTCTCGCTGCTCGAAGCCATTACGGGGGCGGCCCTCATCACCGGTGTTTTCCGGAAAACCACGGCCATTGTCACCTCGGTGCTGGTCCTTTTCTTCACGGCCGTCACCGTCGTCCTCTGGCTGGCGAATCCGGAGATGGACTGCGGCTGCTTCGGCGAAGCCATCCATCTCACCCACGCGCAGACCCTTCTCAAGAACCTGGTCCTGCTGGCCCTCGCCCTGGTCGCTTTCCTCCCGTTCCAGAATTTCGGCGTGCCCCGGAAGGGAAAGTATGTCGCTTTCTTCCTGGCGGTTCCGTCCCTCGTTTTCGCCCTCTGGTACAATCACCGGCACCTGCCGATGATCGATTTCACGGAGTTCGCCCCCGGGGTGGAACTCTTTGCCTCCCTGGACAACGACTACCAGGAAATGGACGATAAGGTCCCCACTTTCATCTATGAACGCGATGGTCAGCGCGGTTCCTTCTCGTTGAACAACCTGCCGGATTCCACCTGGACCTTCGTCGGCGTGGATACGCTGAGCCGTAGCGGTCTGTATAAGAGTGAGGCCAAACCTGTCCTCTCTTTCCGTGATGCGGAAGGGACCTATGAGGACGAGCGGGCCGTACTGGGTAAAGTGATGGTTTTCTCCGTCTATGACCCTGCCAAGGCCGATTGGGAACGCATTGACAGCCAGGCCGCCGAGGCCCGTTCCTGCGGTGCCACGCCCCTTCTTCTCACCGTTCCCGGCGAGAACGTCCCGCAGGATGGCTATTTTGCTGATTTCAAGCCGCTGATCACGTTGAACCGGGCCAATGGCGGCGCGACCTATTTCAATGACGGGGAACTGGTAGCCAAATGGAGCCCCCGGGATGTTCCCGAAGGCTCCGACCTGAAAGGGCTTCTGGAGCGGGATCCGGTGGACGTCTCCACCGAGTTCACGGTCCAGCGCCGGATCAAGGCACAGGGGTTTGCCCTGTACCTCCTTGCGCTCCTGATGCTTTTATAGCAAGTCTTCGAATCTTCCCGTCGCGGGATTGTACTGCTGGGCGTGGAGGCTTTCCATCTGTTCGTCCAGCCACTTGATCCGCTTGATGTAGTCGCTGCGGAGCTGTTTCACCTTGGATTCGTAGTTGTTGTAGAACTTCGTGTCGTTGTGCTTCAGCGCCACCTTGTTGTATTCCAGCATCTTGTCGATGAATTCCGGAATACGGTCCAGACGCGGCTTGTACAGCGCCCACAGTTCCTTTACGCGTTCGACGAATTCCGGATCCTCGAACATGTACTGGTACCAGCTGGGCGTCTTGCCCCGGGTCTGGGACCAGGCTTCCGCGTCCGGATATCCGCCGCGGATCCGGACGAACCATCCGTACGGCCAGGCCTGCGGCAGGTCGAAATCGCCCACCTGGTAGCTGGCATTCCCGAAGGCCCGGTCGAAGTCCCACACGAACGGCATGAACAGCTTGGTGTCCCCGTCCTTGGCGAAATAGGTGGACAGGCGCATGTTGCCGTCGATGTTCATGGAAATCTCGTGCACGAAGAAGTTCTGGATCCAGGAGTCCATCTCGATGTAATCCTTGTAGCTGTCCTCCCCGGTGAATTCCCGGTTCGCAAGCTTCCTCTCCACCGTGTTGAAGTAGTCTGTGATATAGGTCTTCTGGGCCTGGGTCATCCGTTTGGACGCATCGTCGTCGTTCGGGTCCGGTTCCTTGTACTTGACGACCTTTCCGAAGGTCGCGGACCAGAAATAGGCGTCCTCGTCGTACTTGTTGTCCAGTTCCAGCAGATAGCCGCCGGTCGATGTCTCGCCGGGCGCGGCCACGGTGATCGGAATCTTGTTTTCCCGGTCAGCCTCCTTCTGCTCGACCAGATAGTACAGGCCGGCGTAGTTGCCGTTCAGATAGACCTCGGCCATCCGGAATTTCGGTGTCCAGGGCATGGAGACCAGGCGGGAGATACGGAGAGCGACGGCCGTGCGCATCATCGACGGGTCCAGTTTGTCGGACAGGAGGATCCAGTCTTTGTCGCCCTTCATCCCGAACAATCTGGTATGCTCGTCCAATTTGATGCGGTACGGGTTCTTGTTGCCCCATTCTCCTTCCCAGGTCGTGTTTCCGCGGCCCCGGATCCGCATTTTCAGGTCGTTCAGTTCCGTGACTTCCGAATACATCTGCTTCGGGTCCTTGAAGGAGATGGTCCCGTCTTCGTATTCAGTCTTGGACTGGACGGGGCGTCCGGAAGCCGTCCTGATGTCGATGCGTGGGAAATCGGCCAGGTTGGAAACGGTTTTGTAGGTGGGATAGACGGGCACCTCGGCTCCTGTATCGGTCCAGCGTTCTTCCTGTTGGGAGGGGTCTTTGACCTTGACGGTGCATTGTGCGGTGAACCCGCCTTCGTGGGTGGTGACGGTGATGACTGCCGTGCCGGCCGCCACGCCTGCCACCGTCCCGTCCGACACGGTCGCGACGGAAGTCTCGGAGGAACTCCAGGTCAGGACCTTGTCCTCCGCATCGGCCGGATGCAGGGTGGCGGTCAGGACCAGCGTTTCGCCCACCTGGAGGGTGGCGCTTGACTTGTCCAGGGAAACGCCCTCAACATGGACCGTCGGATCCACGGGAGCAAGCACGGTAATCCGGCAGCGGGCGGAGTGCCCTCCGTCCCGGCTGGTTGCCGTGATGCTGGCGCTTCCTGCAGCCAGGGCCGTGACAAGGCCCTGCGCATCCACGACGGCCACCTTGTCGTTATTGGTGGTCCATTCCACCGTGGGATCCTTGGCATCCGCCGGGACCACCTTGGCTTCGAGCCGGAAGGTTTCCCCTTCGTACAGGGATTTGGTCAGGGGAGAGACCGTAACATCTTTGACGTGGACGACGGCCTCTTCGATGGCGTCCGGGTTACAAGACACGCCCGCAAGAGCGAGCGTGCAAACCGCCAGAAGGCGGATATTCTTGAATTTCATTGACTTACAGACTTCTCTTGATTTCCACCACGGTGAAGGCCTCGATGACGTCCCCGATGTGGATGTCGTTGAAGCGCTCCAGCGCGCAGCCGCATTCGAAGCCGGCGGCGACTTCCTTGGCGTCGTCCTTGCCCCGCTGGAGCGAGGCGAGGGCGCCGGTGTACACCACGATGCCGTCACGGATCAGGCGGACCTGGGCCTTGGCAGTCAGCTTGCCTTCCTTGACCTGGCAGCCGGCGATGGTGCCCACCTTGGAGATCTTGAAGGTCTGCTTGACCTCGGCGGTAGCGGTGACCTCCTCCTTTTTCTCCGGCTCGAGCATGCCCTCGATACCTTCCTTGACCTCGTTGATACAGTCGTAGATGACGGAGTAGAGGCGGATTTCAATGCCTTCCTTCTCTGCG
>JAEEGL014876442.1_pt1 | contig 38291 bp, 26 predicted proteins | sample 9134231 | NCBI WGS metagenome assembly JAEEGL01 (sample SAMN16246548, study PRJNA631951) | gut metagenome | biome: gut microbiome; feature: rumen; material: fiber-attached | host: Bos | place: Iran: Karaj | collected 2018-10
ATGAGAATGTTATTACTCATACTCAAGTACAAAAGTAATAAAAAATCACAAGTGTCCAAAGATTGTTTGACATGGGCCCATCAATGATTCGCTATTGATTGCATGTCAGATTAATACAGTCCTTGGACACCAGTGAAACAGGAATGAAGAAACTATAATACAAACTCCCCTTCGTAGACATCTCCATTGAGAAGGACGAAGGTGATTACCCAGTTCCCGGAAGTGCCGGAGATCGGGATAGCGGCGATGCCGCTGCCGGAGACCGTGTCGCCGGTGCTCTCGCCGGTCGTCAAGTTCTCAATCGTGACATCCACCGACACTCCCGCGTTCGCGAGATAAACGAAGACCGAGCCCGACACCTCATCATACTCCGCCTCAATCTGGACGGCCGAAGGGACACGAGGACCACCGGGAGGGTCTATCGGTTTCTTGATTCGAATGAGGATCGGCTCTTCTGCCGTTCCAATGTTTGTGTTAGAAAGGGAGCATGCCTGCAACCCTGGCAAGCCAACCCCTGTCATCATCCCAATGACAAGGAGAAGAAACGCGGTAATCTGTTTCATACCTTTTTACTTTTGTGTTGAAAACTGTAGCACAAATATACAAAGGCATGACTGGTTTATCAGCAAAAACAATCTAACATTTTTATCTATATTGCGCTTATAATCAACAATATACAAATTAGCGTTTCTAACATGACCTAACACGGAAGCATTTTGCATACTCTTCGGCATATACCGCGGCTTCGGGAATGTCCAATCCAGCTATTTTTTCCGTATATCGAGTCTTCCTCATCCCGATAGTTGAAACGGGAAGACCTGTGAAAAAACTAATTGTTTTGACTGAAAAGCCAGAGAAGACCATGATTAAGATGGTCCAGTCCTCCTCTCTCAATAGCTCACCCTTATTCTTCTTCACAGCAAAGCCCTCACGCATCTTCGCAATCATATTATCTTTCTGCATGTTTAGTTTTGTCTCTAAAGCGACAAGATATTCCTTATTGTTTCGGAAGGCACGTAAATCCCGTCGAAAACTCTCTATCACTTCCTCGCGCGTAGAATACTCCCGATTTGCCACCTTATTCTCAAATCTGAAATACAAATCAGACAAACTCTTCAAATATTTCACCTTATCATGGACCAGTGCTTCTACAGAGTAGGCAATGCCCTCTTGATTCGTCTTCATTCTTTGTAATTCCTCCTCCACATCCGATACTCTTACCAGCGATTCTTCCAGTTCTATCCTTTGCCTACGGCTCTTTGTTATAAAATACCCAGAGACTAACAGGCATAGAAGCAATATTATGATAAGCAAAGAGAGAAGATTCTTTTTTTGCAGTGCCACCTCACGCGCATCCCGCCCATACAACTCTCCAAGAGCATAAGACACAGACTGTCGCAATTTTTCATTTACCAACGAGTCTTGAAAAGCAACAGCTGTTTTTAGAGACGACAACGCTCGCTCATATTGTCCCTCGGAACTATCTACAACATACTGATCATAGATAGCGGCTATGCGGTCTTCTTCGCTCGCCGCCTCTGATGCAGCCTTTTCCCAGTAATACCGCATTGAATCCGGCTGGTTCAAAAGGCCAAATGCCGTGCCTACTGTCGTGTACTCCTTTGCGCTAAACTGCGAATATTTATATTCCTTGGCCAGGCGATAATACCTCAACACACCTTCCGCATCTGGAGGCGTAAGCGAATACATGACATCCATATAGGCTTTATTGACCTGGAACTGGATATTATCATCCGATACGTTTTTTAGTTTCCGCAAGACGCTATCACAAGAATGCACATCCCGCATATTCAGATAGGTCAATGCGATGGATAACTTTGCATAATCCGCATATAATTGTTCTCCCGACCCGTGGAAAATGGTGTACGCTTCTCTCATATATTCCAGGCTATGAACTATATCATATGTCTGGTCATAAACCACAGCTATATTCCTCAACGATAATCCCTCATAATGCGCATCAACAAGTTGACGTGCATCTTCCAGGCTCCTCCGAAATGAAAGCATTGATGCAATGTAATCTTGCTTGTTCAGTTGGACCCGTCCAAGACTATACGCCGATAACATCCGTTCTCGCGACAATGGACGCTTTTTGTAGTAATTCCAGGCTACCAAAGCCAGAGAATCATCCTCGACATCTATATAGTTTTTGTCCAGGGCCATGCTGAAAACCCTGGCAAACTCAGCCCGGGATCGAGGGCTAACTGATTGGAACTGTTGGAACGGCAACAAAAGAGACAACGAGGAATCCGGTTGTTCCGACAATAATTCCTCCGCGTCTCTTACTGCGTGGCGATAGCTGGACTCCTCTCGACAAGAGACGGCGACAAGAAACAATAGCAAGACAATGAAACGCTTCATCTTTCATCCTTTTTTGTAAATATAGCGATTAATGTTGAAAAGAAGCTACCACGAGGAAAAGGTATTACAGTTTTCAACACCCCGTGGTAGCAAAAAGACGACCCGGCCAAAAGACCGGGTCGCCGATATAATCAACTCGAGCCGACTTTTGAAGTGTAACTAGCTGTGGCAAGCATCAGTAGCATTCAAAGGGGTCCCAAGTGAAGTATATCCACTCCACGGGAACCCTTTAGCCCGCTACTGGTTTGAATTGCCACATTCGTTACAGCGGCTAAATAGGTTCCTTACTTACTATTTAGTGTATGTCACCGCAAAGATAAAAACTTCCCTTCTAATTTACAAGAGACTGTGTTCCATGCGTCCAACACGGTATCGACATTTATGTGTACATAGAAACTAGCCTCTTTGGTCGAAACCATGTTCACATGCGATCTAAAACTGCCAATTAAGGGGTTCTTCGCCGGTATGTGAACGGAAATCATGCACCATAAGCGAAAAACATGTACACATCCTGGATGAATCAGGGCGGGCATAGACGCCGGAGAGGCAGGGGCCGGCGGACGGCGTGGCCGTCCGCGGCCTCGTGAGCGGAAGGGGCCCACAAGCGAAGCGAAGTGGGAAGGATAGCCCCGAAGGGGCGTACCGGCCCGCCGGCCCCTGCCCGCAGGCGACAGCCCGACGTGCAGCGCCGCCCCGCCAGGACCTGCGGAAGAACGAAATGGGCCGAAATCGTTCGTCGGCGGGGACAGCTTGACCTGCAGAAGAACGAAAACGGGCAAAAGCGTACCTGCGCAGGGACAGCGGAGCTGAACGGCAAAAAATCCACCCCTCACAGCGCGTGCGAGGGGCGGATAAAAGGGAGGAGCGTCAGGCCCACAAGGGGGCCCGGCCCGACGATGGCAAGATGACCTTACTTCTCAGCCTTCTTGGTTGCGTCGAACATAATCGGCGTACCGATCATGATGGAAGCGTAGGTACCGATGAGGATACCGAGGCAGAGGGCGACGGCAAGACCGCGGATACTCTCACCACCCCAGATCGCGATGGCGATCATCGGGAGGAGGGTGGACACGGAGGTGTTCACGGTACGGGTCAGGGTCGCATTCAGGGCGGTGTTGACCGTCGAACGGAAGTCGTCCTTCGGGTGGAGGGCCTTCTGCTCACGGATACGGTCAAAGATAACCACGTTATCGTTGATGGCGTAACCGATGATGGTCAGGATGGCCGCAATGAAGGTCTGGTCCACATCCAGGTTGAACGGCAGGATCCCGTTGAACAGGGAGAAGAAGCCGATAACGATGAGGGCCGTGTGGGCGAGGGAGACCACGCCGCCCAGTCCCCAGGTCCATCCCTTGAAGCGGAGGGCGATATAGCCGAAGATGACAATCAAGGCCAGGAAGACGGCGATGAACGCGCTCCGGGTGATGTCGCGGGCGATGGTCGGACCCACCTTGTCAGAGGAGATGATACCGTTGGGGTTCTCCAGCGTGGACGTGAAGTCGCTCAGCTGGACATCCTCGGCGTAGAAGCCCTTGAGGGCATTGAAGAGCAGGCCTTCGATTTCGGCGTCGACCGCGGTGTCCTCGCTCTTGTTCTTGTACTGGGTCGTGATCTTCATCTGGGAGTCACCACCGAACTGCTTGACCTCGACAGAGTACTGCGACTCGCCGGCGGCGGCAGCAGCCTCTTCGAAAGTCGCCTCGACGGCGGCGCGGACATCCTCGGCGGTGACAGCCTGGTCGAAGCGGACGACATAGGTACGGCCGCCCGTGAAGTCGACACCATAGCTAAAGCCCTTGAAGGCAATCGAAGCGATCGAGATGACAATCAGGGCACCGGAGATGAGGTAGGACCACTTCTTGGCACCGATGAAGTCGATGTTCGTGTTCTTCAGGAAGTTCCGGGTGAAGTTGTTGGACAGGCTCACGGTCTTTCCGGCCTTGATCCGGTCGTCGAAGATCAGACGGGTGATGAAGATGGAGGTCACCACGGAAGTGATGATACCGATGATCAGCGTCGTGGCGAAGCCCTGGACCGGGCCGGAGCCGAAGACGTAGAGGATGATACCCGTCAGCAGGGTCGTCACTTGGCCGTCGATGATGGCGGAGTAGGCGTTCTTGTAACCGTCCGCGACAGCCAGCGAGAAGCCCTTGCCGGCGGCGAGTTCTTCCTTGATGCGCTCATAGATAATGACGTTCGCATCCACGGCCATACCGAGGGTCAGCACCAGACCGGCGATACCCGGAAGGGTCAGCACGGCGCCGAAGCTCACGAGGGTGCCGAAGAGGAAGAGGACGTTGCACAGCAGCGCTACGTCGGCGATCAGACCGGCGCCCTGGTAGAAGAACACCATGTAGATGAGCACCAGGCAGAACGCGATGAGGAAGGAAATCAGACCGGCGCGGATGGAAGCGGAACCGAGGGACGGACCGACCACCTGCTCCTGAATAATCGTAGCCGGGGCGGGCAGTTTACCGGACTTGAGGACGTTCGCAAGGTCTTCCGCCTCCTGGACGTCGAAGTTGCCGGTAATCTGGGAGTTGCCGCCGGTGATTTCATTCTGGACCGTCGGGTAGGAATACACGAGGCCGTCCAGGACGATGGCCACCTGCTTCTGGATGTTGTCGCGGGTGAGGTTGGCCCATTTCTGGGCGCCTTCGGCGTTCATGGTCATGGACACGGACGGGGTACCGCCGCGCTGCTGGCCGTCGAAGGAGACACGGGCGTCGGTCACGACACCGCCGTCAAGCGGAGCCTTGCCGTCGGCGGAAGTGACCTTGATGGCCACGAGTTCATACAGGTTCGCACCCTGGACAAGCTCGGAGGGCTTGACGGTCCACATGCCCCGGAAGCCCTGCGGAAGGACATCCTCGGCGATCTTCAGGTAAGCGTTGACCTTGGCCGTGTCGATGCCGCTGGCAAAACCGATGCAGGCGTTGTTCCAGCCGCTGGGCTGCAGCACGCTCAGGAGCGGATTGTGCGTTGCGGTCGTATCGCCCAGGTTGCCGAGCACTTCGGCGACCCGCTCGTCGGCGCTGTACAGGTCCACTTCATTCCCCTGGAAGGTCGGCCAGAACTCGAGGGAGGCCGTACCCTGGAGGAGTTTGCGGACACGCTCCGGATCCTTGACACCCGGCAGTTCGATGAGAATCTTGCCGGAGGAACCAACCTGCTGGATGTTCGGCTGGGTCACGCCGAAGCGGTCGATACGGTTACGCAGCACGTTGAACGAGTTGTCGATGGCGCTCTTGGCTTCGCCGCGAATCACCTCGATGACCTCTTTGTCCGTGGACTCGTTGCGCACCTTGTCGCGGAGCTCATAGGTTCCGAAAATCTCGGCGAGACGGCGCCCGTTGGCATTCTCGGCCCACGCCTGCTCGAACAGGGTGATGAAATCGGTCGATGTGTTGACATTGTTCTTCTTGGCTGCCTCGAGGGCTTTGAGGAAGTCGGGATCCGTGCTGTTTTCGGCGAGCGCCTTCACGAGGTCCTCGAGCTGGACCTGCAGCATCACGTTCATACCGCCCTTCAGGTCAAGGCCCAGGTTGATTTCCTTTTCCTTGACGCTCTTGTAGGTATATCCGAGATAGACCTTCTCAGCGCTGATGGAGTCGATGTAAACCCTGTTCTGGAGGGAAGCCACCGAGTCCAGCACGAATTCACGCACCTCGGGGGCAACATTGTTCTCAGAAACGAACTGCTCTGCCTGGGCCTGGGCGGCCTTCGCGGCCTTGTTCTCCTGGATACGCGTCACCGCGGTGAAGGAGAGCTGCCAGATGCAGGCAATTGCGAGCAGAATCGCTACGAATCTGATGGCACCTTTGCTTTGCATGTTGAATGTATTTTTAATTAATCAATTTATCGTTTTCGGCGGGTGCAGGGCACACGACCGCAAAATAGGCGACAAATTTACGATTTTTTTTCTGATAAACGAAGTTTCTTGGAAGTATTTCGTATTTTTGCAGTCCATTATGGAGCGGAGCATACGACGGAAAATCCTGATAGGGCTTGTTCTCTGGGCGGGCATCCTGCCCGGGAGAGCCGTTGTTTCCGCCCAGGAGCCTCTCCACAGGGGAGACAGCCTCCACCGCCGCTACCAGTTCGAAGAAGCCCTGTCCGCCTATCTGTCCGCCCTCCGCGGTGCCCTCCGCCTGGAAGCCCAGCAGCAGGTCTACAGCCGCATCGACCAGGCCCAGAACGCGCTGAATATGACCGGAGCCTGCGCCAACCCGAAAGTGGTCGCCCGGCAGACCTTCTCCCGGGAAGACTTTTTCCTCTACTATCCCCTCGAAAACAAAGCCTGGCGCAGCACGCCGAACCCGCTGGACACGCTCAGTGGTCCCTTCCCCCTGTATCTGCCCCAAGGGACAAGCCGCAGCATCTTCTCCGCCACGGACGCTTCCGGGGTGAGGAACCTGTACCTGTCGGAAAAAGGGGATACCGCATGGACGAGCCCGCGGATCCTTGACGAACGGGTGATGAGCGCCGGAAATGAAATCTTTCCCATGCTCTCCGCCGACGGAAACGCCCTGTATTTCTCCTCCGACGGGCTCTACGGAATGGGCGGATACGACCTCTATGTTTCCCGGAAAGATCCCGCGACCGGGCGCTGGGGCGCCCCGGAGAACCTCGGCATTCCCTTCTCCTCCCCCGGCGACGACTTCCTGGTGATGGACACGGACGACGGGAAATACACCCTTTTCGCCTCCAACCGGGACTGTGCGGCCGACAGTGTCTGTGTCTATGTGCTTGAATACGAGACGCTTCCCGTTCGTTCTCCCGTCCGCGACCCCGAAGCGCTCCGCCGACTCGCCAGCCTCCGTCCGCTGCAGGACCGCTCCCGGATGGACAATGGCGCGGCCGTCACCGGCCTCACGGTCGGCAACGACAATACCCGGGCCTACCGCGCCAAGGCCGAACAGGCCCGCGCCCTCAGGGACAGCATCTACCGCTATGAACGGGACCTGGACGCCCTCCGTTCGGTCTTTCCGTCCACCGAAGGGGAAAGCCGCGCCGCCCTGACCCGGATCATCAGCGAGAAGGAAGACAGGCTCTATCCGCTTCGACAGGCCCTGGACGAGGTCGGGAGTGAAATCCGGCGGATTGAACAGTCCTTCCTCAAAGGCGGCGTGGTCCGCACCGTCGAAGACCGGCCCGTCGTGGGGGCCTCCCAGGGCTATACCTTTACGAAAAAAATGATGGGCGGGGATGTGCGCCTGCGCGTTGCACGCCGCCGCGCGGCAGCGGACGAAGCCTTCAGCATCACGCCGGTCGGCCATTTCGCCGAAGCGGACACCTTCCCGGATGGACTGGTGTTCCAGATCCGGCTCTTCACCAGCCTCCGCCACGCCACCCTGGACGATATCCGCGGGCTCAGCCCGGTCTACGAGCGGCTGGGAAACGACCTTCGCTACAGTTGCTGCGCGGGAATTTTCCGTTCCTACCAGGCCGCCCTCGAGCGGCTCAATACCGTCCGGAACCTTGGTTTCCGGGATGCCGGTATCGCTGCCTTCCGGGACGGCCGGGCAGAGAATCTGGATAACGCCAGAAGGGAAGCGCCGTAAAACTTACTTCGCCTCCGCGGCCTCAACAGCCTTGAAATAACGATAGGAATTGACCTTGAGCTCACCGACGGCGGCCTCATCGCAGACGATGGTCCCCGCGGGATGGGCCTGCAGGGCACTGACCGTGCAGTAATGGGACATGGGGCCCTCGATGGCCGCGGCGATGGCGCGGGCCTTCTTGGAGCCATAGGCCATGATGACGACCTCCTTCGCGCTCAGCACGGTGGCGACACCGACACTCATCGCCTGGGCAGGTACCTTCTCGGGATCATTGTCGAAGAAGCGGGAATTAACCTCACGGGTATCCTGGGTCAGGGTCACGACGCGGGTGCGGCTCTCCAGCGAGGAGAACGGCTCGTTGAAGGCGATGTGGCCGTCCTCGCCGATACCGCCGAGGAACAGGTCGAAACCGCCGGCCGCCACGATGGCTTTCTCGTAGTCTTCACATTCCTTGACGGGGTCAGGGGCGTTGCCATTGAGGATATGGATATTCCCGGCGGGCTCGTCGATGTGGTCGAAGAGGTATTTGTGCATGAAGGAGTGGTAGCTCTCCGGATGGCTCTCCGGGAGGCCCACATACTCGTCCATGTTGAAGGAAATGACATTCTTGAAGGAAACTTCACCGGCCTTGACCATGCGGATCAGCTCGGCGTAGGTTTCAATCGGGGTGCTGCCGGTGCAGAGACCGATCACGAACGGCTCGTCGGTGCGAGCGGCTTTCTCATTGATTTTGGCCGCGATGTAATGGGCAGTCCAGAGAGAACTCTCGGCGGAGTTCTTGCGGATGATAACTTTCATAATATTTGAAATTAAATAAAAATTAAAACCAGAACGATTAACAAAGTTTCAAGAAAACTTCGATCGCCTGATACTCCGCCATGCCGAGCTGGTCATACAGGCGTGCGGTGTTGGACGTACGCTCCTCGGCCCGCTGCCAGAACTCACGCGGATCCTCGCCCGGGAAGGGGACGATGTCCTTCTGGGAAAGGTGGCGGAAGATGGCATGGCGCTTCTTGACGACCTCGTCCGGAGACAGGGGCACGGCCATGTCCACGCGGCCCAGTTCCCATTCCATCCAGGCGCCGCGGTACAGCCAGATGTGGAGTTCGTCCATCCAGGCATTCCCCTCGGCGCGCAGCTGCTCGACCGCCTCCAGGGCTGCCTCGGTGCAGACGCGATGGGTTCCGTGCGGGTCCGCCAGGTCGCCGGCCATGAAGATCATGTGCGGCTTGAGACGGGCGATCAGTTCTTTGATGATGTCCACGTCCGCCTGGGTGCGGGGATTTTTCTTGATGCCGCCGCTCTCATAGAAGGGCAGGTTCAGGAAATGGGCATTGGTATTGTCGTTCAGACCGAAGCTGCGGACGGCGCCGCGGGCCTCGCTGCGGCGGATGGCGCCCTTGATTTCCAGGAGCTGGCGGGGCTCCGGCTCGCCGGGGACCTTGCTGTCCACCAAGGCCTTCACTTCGTCGAACTTGTCGGCGAAGCCCAGCTGGAAGGCGCAGTCCATGTGCTGGAGGACCACGTCGTCATGGACCGCGACATTGCCGGAGGTCTCATAGGCGACATGGACATCGTGCCCCTGGGTGACGAGGCGGATGAAGGTGCCGCCCATCGAGATGACGTCGTCATCCGGGTGCGGCGAGAAGATCAAGACGGTCTTCGGATAGGGTTTGGCGCTCACCGGACGGGTGCTGTCGTCGGCATTGGGCTTGCCGCCGGGCCAGCCGGTAATCGTATGCTGGAGGTCGTTGAAGACGTCGATGTTGATCTTGTCGAAGGGACCGAACTTTTCGATCAGTTCGCTCAGGGAATTGTCCAGATAGTCCTTTTCCGTCAGTTTCAGAATCGGCTTCCCGACCGTCTGGCAGAGCCATACGACGGCCTTGCGGACGAATTTCGGGGTCCAGTCGCAGGGTCCCACGAGCCAGGGAGCGACAATGCGGGTCAGGTTGGAGGCCGCCGTATCGTCCACATAGAAGGAGATGTTGTCATGGACCTGCAGCAGGGACGCGGGGCAGTCGCCCGAAGGAATGCCCTCGGCGATGGCCTTGACGGCATCCGCCTTGTCTTCACCCCAGGCCATCAGGATGATGCGGGAAGCGGAGAGCATGGTGTCGATGCCGATGGTGATGGCGCTCTGCGGCGTAGCGGCCAGGTCGTGGTTGAAGGCACGGGCCTGGCGCTTGCGGGATTTATAGGACAGGCGCACGGTGCGGGTCCGGCTCTTCAGGGCCGTACCGGCCTCGTTGAAGCCCACCTGGCCCTGCTCCCCGATGCCGATGACCAAAAGGTCCAGCCCCCGGGCGATCTTGTCAAACGAGGCGCAGTAGTCGGAGACCTTGTCCTGCGGCACGGTGCCGTCGGGAATATGGACATTCTCCTCCAGGATGTCCACCTTGTCCAGCAGGGCCTCATGGATCCGGAAATTCCGGCTCTGGCGCTCGTCCTTGCTGGAAGGATAATATTCGTCGATGGTCACGACCTCCACCTTTTTGAAAGAAACCTTGCCGGCGTTGTAGCGGCGGGCCAGTTCGTTGTACAGGGAGGTCGGGGTGGACCCCGTCGTCAGCCCGAGGCGGAACAGGCGTCCCTCGGGACAGGCATTGATGGCGTCGACGATGATGTCGGCGATGGCATTGGACGCCGGCCGGGATTCGGGATAGATCTCGGTCCATATCTTCTCATAGGAATGAAGAATGCCCTTCGGGAGATTCTTCTCGATCAGGCCGCCCTCATAGGGGAGTGTAAAGTGTTTGCTCATATCAGAGTTGATTGTCTTTCAACTGGAAGGTATTGCCCTGGGACAGGTCGCCCGTGTCGAAGCCCCGTTTCAGCCAGCGCATCCGCTGGGCGGCGGTACCATGGGTAAAGGACTCTTCGACGGCATAGCCCTGGGCCTTTTTCTGGAGGTAGTCGTCTCCGATGACCGAGGCGCAGTCGACAGCCTCTTTGAGGTCGCTGTCGTCCAGCGAACCGAACAGGGCATTTTCATAATGGGCCCATACACCGGCGTAGAAGTCCGCCTGGAGCTCGATCCGGACGGAAATACGGTTGGCCTCGGCTTTGGACAGGCGTGCCATCTGGTTGTGGGCCTGGCCGAGGGTCCCGACGAGGTTCTGGACATGGTGGCCGACTTCATGGGCAATGACATAGGCATAGGCGAAATCCCCGTCCGCGCCAAGCTGCTGCCGCATGGTCGCGAAGAAACTCAGGTCGATGTAGAGCTTCTCGTCCGCCGAGCAGTAGAAGGGGCCCATGGCCGCCTGGCCCGTGCCACAGCTGGTCTGGGTAGAGCCGGTATAGAGGACGAGGGTTGGATTGCGGTAGGTTCCGATGCCCGCCTTTTTGAAATAGGCGCTCCAGACATCCTCCGTCGAAGCGAGGATCTGCCGGGAGAATTTGGCCAGCGCCTCGTATTCGGGGGTACTCTCGTAGCTCTGGCTCTGGGTGGTCATGCCCGCGCCGCCGGCGTTCTGGACATTCTGGACCACGTCGCCGAGATTTCCGCCCATCAGGAAAGTAATAATGGCGATGACGGCGATGCCGCCGAGGCCGAGACCGGCCTTACCGCCGCCGGAGAGTCCTCTCCGGTCTTCAACATGGGTGCTTTCGCGTCTTCCGTCGAGTTTCATACGTCCGATTGGTTATCTTAGTCTACAAAGATAATCAAAATTGGAAATAAATGAAACTCTGGAGGTCGGCGGTGATGAACTGATAGAAGAAAAAGATGATGCCGACCACCGCGAGGGCCATCCAGAAGAGCGGGAGACGGCTGAAAGCAAGGCGGTAGCGGCGTTTCCATCGCTCGGGAAGCCAGTGGATCAGCATGCCGGCGGCGAAGATCACCAGCACGGCGGCGTGCTCGCGGGCCATGGCCGGGACGAGCGAAAGGTCCCAGGCGGAGCCGATCTGATGGACCATGCTCGTCGCGGTTTCCCACGCCTCCTCATTGGCGAGGGCCGGGTCCAGGTTGGATCCGCTTCGGAAGAACAGGCGGGTGAAGGTGATGAAGACGAAGGTCTGGAACACGGCCCAGGCCATTCCCATCCACTGCACGGCCTTCGTATCCTCCCCCTTGTGGACCAGGGCGTAGACGAGCCGCACCAGCGTCCCGGCCGACAGGACCAGCATCCAGACCAGGAAAAGGTTCCATACCGGGGCCGGGGCCCATTTCGTCAGGCCGTAGAGCAGCGCCGTGACGCCCACGACCACCGCGGTCCGCGCCCAGACGTTCCACTGCGCCCAGAACTTGTAGATGACCTGGCCGATGCCGTTCAGGCCGCCCCAGATCATGAAATTCCAGCTTGCTCCGTGCCAGAGACCGCCGAGGAGCATGGTGTTCATGGAATTGACATTGGCGATGAGGAGTTTCCGCCTGTCGGGCCGGAGGTATCCATACAGCGCGATGACCAGCGAGAGGACCCCCACGCCGAGCGCCACCCACCAGCTGCCGCTGAGGAAGGAGCCGATGGCGGCGATCAGGAAAATGATGATCCAGGTGCCCGGGGTGGCGTTGCGGTTGCCGCCGAGGGGGATGTAGAGGTAATCCCGGAGCCAGCGGCTCAGCGACATGTGCCAGCGGCGCCAGAACTCCTGGGCGCTCTGCGCCTTGTAGGGCGAGTTGAAGTTCTGGGGCAGGTGGAAGCCCATCAGCATCGCCACGCCCGTCGCGATATCCGTATAGCCCGAGAAGTCCGCATAGACCTGGAGCGAATAGCAGAAGAGCGCCGACAGGTTTTCGAAACCGCTGTACATCAGGGGGTTCCCGAAGACCCGGTCACAGAAATTGACCGCCAGGTAATCGGCCAGCACCAGTTTTTTCACCAGGCCGTTCATGATCCAGAACACGGCGATGCCGAACCAGCGGCGGCTCAGGTTGTAGGGTTTGTGGAGCTGGGGAATGAACTCGGGGGCGCGGACGATGGGACCGGCCACGAGCTGCGGGAAAAACGACAGGAAGAAGCCGAAGTCCAGGAAGTTCTTCACCGGCGCAATCTTTCCCCGGCGGACGTCCACGACATAGCTGATGGCCTGGAAAGTAAAGAAAGAGATGCCGACCGGCAGGATGATGGCGTCCACACGGAAGATCTCCGTCCCGGTGAGGAGGTTGCCCCATTCGCCCACGACATCATGGACCTGGATCGACAGGCCCAGCAGGTTGTTGACAAAGTCCACCAGGAAATAGGCGTACTTGAAATAGGCCAGAACGCCGAGGTCCACGATCACCGACAGGATGACCCAGAAGCGTTTCCATCCTTCCCGGGAGCGATGGACCGCCCGGGCGGCGAAGTAGTTGTAGAGGATGACAAACAGCAGCAGGATCAGGAACACCCCGCTGGTCTTGTAGTAGAAGAAAAGGCTGACGGCGAACAGGTAGGCGTTCCGCAGCATCACCTTCGAATGGAAAAGGCTGAAAACTGCGAAAACCAGGGCGAAAAACGCCCAGAAATAGAACTGGGTGAACAGCAGGGGATGCGCACTGTCGAAGGAGAACAGGGCGTGGAAGAAATCCCGTATGATGTCCATTACCGGCATACCTGGCTGTATCGGTCCATGAGGGCGTTGAACAGGAGATCGCCGAAGAGGGTGTAGCCTTCGGCGGTAAAATGGATCCGGTCCCCCTGTGCCAGACCGTCCTGGGCCCAGGCATCGACGCTTCCGAGACCCCCCATCAGGGTGAACTGGTCCCAGACGGCCGCGTTGTATTTCCGGGCCAGGCGGATGACGGCGGCGGAAGCTTCCACCCCGTGCGGGTTCGGCCCGCGTCGATGGAAGTAGCTGTCCGTCAAGGTGGTAAAGAGAAAGACCGCATTCGGATTGGCTCGGAGCGCCTCCCGGACAAGGCGGTTGTAGCGCTGCTCGAAGGCCTGGGGGTCAAAATCTTCCCCCTGGATGTCGTTGATGCCCAGGGAGAAGATGACGAGGTCCGGCTGCAGAAGGCGGAGGTCCCGCTCCCAGTCCTCACATTTGAGCCAGGAGACGGTAGAGGCCCCGTTGACGCCGGCTTCGCTGAGGGTCAGCCCGTCCGGGGATTTGTCCAGGTAGGCGCCCCGCAGGGTGAAGGTCCCATAGGGCTTCCGGAAACCGATGCGGAGATAATCACAGTAATGCGGCAGGTCGAAATGCCAGTGGCCAGGCTCCGGATGGCCCCGGAGGGTATCGCGGCCATAGATCAGCACCGGCTCCATGTCGCCGTAGCCGAGGATGTCCACGCTGCGGAAAGTATAGCCCGGGGAGGCGAATTTGCGCTCGCGGGGCGTCAGGTCCACCAGGACCGAAGCGCTGTCCGTCGCCGTGAGGCTCATCCCCGTCACCCCGAGCCGGGTTTCGGGTTTCAGGCAGCGGTCGGCGCTCCAGCTGCCCCAGCCCCGGCTCTGGTAGCTGGAAGGGGTGTTGGTCCCGGCGGCGGCATAGGGAAAGACCAGTCCCCGTCCCCCGTCAATGCCGTAATGGAGGCTCAGGAGATTCCGGCGGAGCTGGTCGGTCCAGGTACCGGCCTGGACATGGGAACCGCCGATGTGGAGCATGCGGATTTTTCCGCGCCCCGTCACGACGACTTCGTCCAGGCGGCGAAGGAACGCATCGAAGGCGGTAGAATCGCCGGGAAAGGTCAGGCGGCTGCGCTCCAGGGCCGCATACGGCAGGTGCGGGACCCGCCGGTGGAAACGGGACTGGGCGCCGGCGACAAGCGGCAGCAGACAGAGGATCAGAAGGAGGCCGCGTCTCATGGTTTCATCGCCCGGCGCACCGTCTCTTTCGGAAGGGTTTTCCGGAGATCGTAAAAATCATAGCAGGTCACCAGCGAGCGGGCCAGGGCGTCCCCGACCTTATTCGCCCCGGCCGGGGTGAAGTGGATGTAATCCGGACCGGCATAGGCCGGAGAATGCTTGACCCATTGGACCATGGAATTCTCCCCGCCCATCATCCGGTAGAGGTCCCAGTAGGCGATGCCTTCCCGGAGAGCGGTCGCCTTCAGCGAATCGACCATCTCTTCCAGGCGGGGCCAGGTACGGATTTTTCCGCCCTGGGACTTGCCCATGTCAGAGGGCCCGATGAAAAGGATGCGCGCAGAGGGAGCCGCTTCCCGGAAGAAACGGATCTGCTGGGCGATCGCCTTCTGGTACCGGGAAATCACCTCCGTGCTGCGGGCGACCGGCATGTAGTTTCCTCCGAACTGGAGGATGATCAGCTGGGTGTCGTCCAGGGCGTAGGATGCCTGCAGGACCGGCTGGGACATCCGGGTGAAGATCGTTCCGGAGCAGCCCCTCAGCGGAATATTGTCCACGGCGATGCCCGCCTTTCCGTCGGTGGAGATGCCGTAGATCTCCGCACTGCCGCCGAGGCGCAGCGTCGCCTTGGAGACCGCGCGGGGGAAATCCCAGCGGTAGAGCCGGACGCCGGCGCTGTCCGTGACCACGCTCCGGGGCTTCAGCGTATCGGAAACGACACTGGCCGAGAACTTTCCGGAAGGCCGTCCGCAGAGCAGGCTCACCGACGAGAAACTGCGGACATGGTCCTTGGCGGACTTCTGTTTCGTCGCCCGGAGATTCACCGTGGCACCGCCGGAAAGATGGACCACCTGGGCCAGCACCCCGTAGCGGTTGTGCGGGGCGCGCATGGTCGTCGAATCGCCGTACATGGTGAACGGGACCAGGTTCCCCTCCGCACTCTTGGAAATGCTCGCGGACGGGACATTGCTGATGGCCGGGAACATCCCGGTGCCGCTACCGCCGAATCGCTTCTGCAGGGCCTCACGGAGTTCGGAAGAGATGCGGTCCATCTCGATCTGCGAATCGCCGTAATGCTTCACCCGCACCGTCCGGCCCGTCTTCCGGGCACTTTCGAAGGCGCGGAAGACCGGGTCGAAGTAGGTGTAGTCGTTGCCGGGCAGATAGATCCGGTCCGGATTCTCGTAGAAGAAACTGCGGTAGAAAGCCAGGGTGTCGCCCTGGACCTGGAGCCGGCCCTCAACGGCTTGGAGGACCGAATCCACATCCACTTTCTTCTCCGAACGCTCCGCAATCATTTTTTCCAGCGAGGCGAAGCGGAGGTTCATCCCTGCGACCTCCACCCCTTCCGCCGGAGCCGCCACCCAGCCGATGCCGAGCAGCGCGAAGACGCCGAAGAGGAAGAGGGCAACCTGATAGGCTTTCATGGGAGGAAATCCTAATGGAGCATGACGGTCAGGCCGGCCATGACGATGGACACCATACTCATCAGCTTGATGAGGATGTTCAGCGAAGGACCGGAGGTGTCCTTGAAGGGATCACCGACGGTGTCACCGACGACGGTGGCGTGGTGGCTGGAGGAGTTCTTGCCGCCGAAGTGGCCTTCCTCCACGTACTTCTTGGCATTGTCCCAGGCGCCGCCGGAGTTGGCCAGGAAGATGGCCAGCACGAAGCCTGCACCCAGGCCGCCGGCCAGCAGGCCGATCACGGCCGCGGGGCCCAGGATGGCACCCACGAGCATGGGAACGATGATGGCCAGCAGGGACGGGAAAATCATCTCGTGCTGGGCAGCCTTGGTGGAGATCCGCACGCAGGAGGTGTAGTCCGGGCGCTGCTTGCCTTCGAGGATGCCCGCGATCTCGCGGAACTGGCGGCGGACTTCCACCACCATCTTCTCTGCGGCGCGGCCGACGGCGTTCATCGTCAAGCCGCAGAACAGGAAGGCCATCATGGCGCCGATGAAGATGCCCACGAGCACCATCGGGTTCATGAGGGTGATGTCATAGTAGTCAACGATATCCACGATGCTGGCCGATACGGTATCTACCGTGCGGTCGCCGATTTCCAGCACCGTCTTGCCGATGTGGCCCAGGCCGATCTTGATTTCCTCGATGTAGGAAGCCAGCAGGGCCAGGGCGGTCAGGGCGGCGCTGCCGATGGCAAAGCCCTTGCCGGTGGCGGCGGTGGTGTTGCCCAGGGAATCCAGGATGTCTGTCTTCTCGCGGACGGAAGGATCCAGCTCACTCATCTGGGCGTTGCCGCCGGCGTTGTCTGCAATGGGGCCGTAGGCGTCCGTGGCCAGGGTGATGCCCAGGGTGGACAGCATGCCCACGGCGGCGATGGAAATGCCGTACAGGCCATGCGAAAGGGTGTCTACGCTGAAATGGAAGCCCGTGGCAAAGCCGTAGGCCAGCAGGATGGCCACGCAGATGGTAACCACCGGAACGGCCGTGGAAATCATGCCCAGGCCCACGCCGTTGATGATGACGGTGGCAGGACCTGTCTGGGAACTCTCTGCCAGTTTCTGGGTGGGCTTATAGGAATGGGACGTGTAGTATTCCGTAATCTTGCCGATAATCACACCGGCCAGCAGGCCGCTCACCACGGAAAGGGCCAGCATCCACCAGTTGGGGAAGCCCAGCACATAGAACACGCCGAAGGCGATGATGGCAATGAGGACGGCGGCCAGGTTGGTCCCGCGGCTCAGCGAGCCCAGGAGGTCTTTCAGGGACGCGCCTTCCTTGGTGCGGACTACGTAAATACCTAATATGGAAAGCACTACGCCAATGGCGGCGATCATCATGGGCGCCATGATGGCACGCATCTGCACGTCCGTTCCCTCATTGAAGAAGGCCGAAGCGCCGAGGGCCATGGTCGCCAGGATGGAGCCGCAGTAGGACTCATAGAGGTCTGCGCCCATGCCGGCGACGTCACCCACGTTGTCACCGACATTATCGGCGATGGTGGCCGGGTTGCGGGGATCATCCTCGGGGATGTCCTGCTCGACCTTTCCGACGATGTCGGCGCCTACGTCGGCGGCCTTGGTGTAGATACCGCCGCCCACGCGGGCGAACAGTGCCTGGGTCGAGGCGCCCATGCCGAAGGTCAGCATGGTCGTGGTGATGACGACCAGCGTCTGGGCCGCCGAGGCCTCATGGACAAAGGCATTGAGGACCATCCACCAGATCGAGATGTCCAGCAGGCCGAGTCCCACTACGGTCAGACCCATGACGGCACCGCTGCGGAAGGCGATTTTCAGGCCGCTGTTGAGGCTCCGCATGGTCGCATTGGCCGTACGGGCGGAAGCATAGGTCGCGGTCTTCATGCCGACGAAACCCGCCAGCCCGGAGAAAAAACCGCCGGTCAGGAAGGCGAACGGAACCCAGGGATTCTGGACGCCGAAGCCATAGGCCAGCACGGCAAAGAGAACGGCCAGCACGGCAAAGACAATGATGACGACTTTGTATTGCTGCCTCAGGTACGCCATGGCGCCCTCCCGGACATACTGTGCAATCTCTTTCATCGTCACGGTCCCTTCGCTCTCCTTCATCATCTGACGGAAGAAAATCCATGCGAAAAGCAGCGCAATCACGGCTGCCGCAGGGACAAAATAAAACAAAGCATTCATATAAATTATTGGTTAACAGTTATTTCCAAAGTAACTATTTTCTTGATTCCAGAAGTAAGTGTCAGCTGGGCCTCCACCGTATGGACCCCGGCGGTAAGGGTGACAGAGGCGGAAGAGGCCGGTTCGTCGTCGTAGTACCAGTCCACCGAAGAAACCGGGCGGGTCTGGCTTTCCACCAGCTCAAAACTGAAACGGTCCCCTGCCTGGTACACCCCGTCACCCGGGTTCGCGATCAGGTTGTAATCCAGGTCCTCCTTCGGAACCGTCACGGTGAAACCCACCTGGTTGGACGCATAGGTGATCCCGCTCAGGGAAATCGGGGAGGTAACCCCGTCCCAGCTGACGGGCGTATAGCTGTTGTTACTGTTGTAGGGGAAGGGAATCCGACTCTCCCACGAATAACTCAGACTCGAGGGCGAGGCGGCCGGAATCAGATAGAAGCAGGGGTGCGATCCGTTCTCGTTGATGGAATTCAGTTCCATCCAGTTGTTCCAGAGTTCCGCGGCACTCACCTGCACATTTGTCTGTTTTCCGTTCACATAGGTGGAAATGGAAACCAGGCGTTCCGACTGGTCGGCATGGTACACCAGCAGGCCGTGCCCCGGCAGGGCCGCGTCCCAGCCATTGGCACCCCGCGCTTCCAGGACGAAGAATTCCCCCTCCTGCTCCGTCGGAATCCGGTAGGCGACGTTCTCATCGATGGAGGGAAGCGTCACGTAGCCGGAAGCAGAGAATTCCCTCAAGTCCGTCTCGCTCTTCCAGCCCAGCATGATGCGTTCCATCATGTTGAAATAAGGGGGCGTCCGGCCGTCGTCGTTGTAGGAGCCGCTGCACATGGTCGAGTAGGAGTACAGCCCGTCGGACGAACCGTTGGTCTTATAGTCCGTATCGTAGAAGTCCGGAAGGCCCATGGCGTGGCCGAACTCGTGGCAGGCGGTTCCAATCCCGCACATCGTCCCTCTCCGGCTTCCGCTGCCGATGCGCTCATTGGTACAGGCATAGGAGTCCAGCTTCACCCCGTCGAGCGTGACAGTCTTGCCGGCGCCGCTTTCGATATACCACTGGTGGGGCCAGATCGTGTTCTCGTCGTCATTGTCGTCATCCGCTTCACCATATCCGGCGTAATACATGAAGACCATGTCCACATAGCCGTCGCCGTCGTTGTCGTACTGACTGAAATCGACGTCTCCATCCAGGGCCCGGCAGGCTTCAATCACCGCCTGTTCTGCCCGCAAATCATTGCCGGCGCTGTCGTTGGCCCCATAATAGGAATAGGTGTTGGGAAGCGGCACCGGACCGAAGACATCGAAAATGGGCTCGAAATAGCCATGGGAATTGTCGTAATAAAAGTCACGGGCGGAGCCGACACCGCCGTTGGCCGAATAGCCCGGATCGTTCAACAGCGAGCGGAAGGCCTCCTGCGGGTTCTTGACGGTAAAAGAGAGACCGGAGAATTCCACGAGTACGACCAGGAAATGCTTCTGTCCCACGGCAATGGGCTCTCCGCTGCGGGCGGCGCGGACGCGGTGGGCCGTGCTGCGGCGGGAGCGGGCGGTGGCGCGGCGCTGTCGGGCCGATGCTTCGCTTTCTTCGCGGTACCATCCCTCCGCATCCAGGCGGAGGGTGCGGCCGGTGTGGACATCGATGACGCTGTGGCCCCACTCGTCTCCGACCCGGCGGAGGGTCAGGGTGGTGCCGTCCGGCTGGACATGGACAAAGGTCCCGGGATGGGCCGGGATCCCCTTGCAAAGGAGGCTTGAGAGCAGCGCGGCTGCTACGAGAATCACTCTTTTCATAGGGCGCTACTTTTTAATGATGAAACCTTTGCCCGTCCCGTCGCCGATCCAGACCTTGGGACCGTCTTCCCCGACGACTTTCATCGTGTAGGAGCCCTCCAGGAGGGTGTTGACGCCTTTTCGCCAGCGGACGGAGACCGTCACGGGATCCCCCTTCACCAGGCTGGACCGGTAACCGGACAGCTCCAGCTGCTCCTTGGCGGAAGCATTCAGGAGGGTAAAACAGTAATCCGGGCCATATTCCCGGCTGTACTGGTCTTTCCCGCTCGTGTAACGGCGCTCCTTCGAGCCGAGATACAGGCCGTACTCGCTCTTCTGGAGGATCGGATCCTCCTCGGCGACGCCGCCGGTGGTGCCTTTCCGGTAAAGCTGAATCAGCACGCAGGAGGTGGAAGTGCCGGCGTAACAGGAGAAGCGAGGGTAGGAAGTATTGTACAGCAGCCAGTTCCGCTCTCCCTTCATGGCCTTGACGGTCGCATCGGAAGAGGAGGAAATAGAGATGACCCAGCTCGCATAATCATCCACGGAAGGAACCGTCACCAGGTAGTTCTTCTTGTCAAGGCTCTGGGCGGCCAGATAGCCGTCCGCGGCGTGGAGGGCCCAGGTCCCTTCTGTCTTTCCCTGTTCCAGGGTCACGACGGCGGCGCCGGAAGGAAGGGTGGAAATCGTCGTGTTTTCGATGACGACATCCACCGGCGAACGGTAGTTCGTATCCTGGGCTCCGAGGGCTTTTTTCTTGCCGCTGTGGACGATGAGGATCTCGTCTCCCACCGCAAGGGTGGAGGCATCCGTGACCAGGGTGTAGACTTCACTACCGCCCTGCGGCTCAACTCCTTCCATGTCCACGCTGAGATGGGCGATACGGCCGGGAACGAGCGTCCGGTTCTCCGGCAGGAGGATTTCTTTGACGAAATCGCCCTGGTCGGTATGGACCGTCACGCTGAGCATCTCGTTGGAAAGGTCCACGGGGGCGCAGGCGAACCAGACATCCTCGGTCCGGGCGGTGATGAGCGTCAGGGTGGACGATGCGCCATTCGGCGTCAGGGTCTCGCCGTTCCAGTACCACGCGCCGCAGAGCGGGGTGGTCGCCGTCAGTTCGATTCCGCTGACGACGGCCCCTTCGGCGGACAGGTTCTTCAGGGACAGGCGGCCATAGGCCGTTACGTGGGAAAAGTGCATGGACACTTCGTCCGGCAGGGTCTGATAGGTGCCCGATACGGAGGAAAGAATCTGGGCTCGTTCGTCCGGAGAGCCTTCCAGCGGGGTCTGGACCGACGGGATGAAGATGCTCCATGCCTCGCGGCTCGGCGACAGGGAGACGGCGGCGGTGGCGGGCGACAGGGCCCGGAAGACATAGGGCGCGCCGGATCCCGCATCCAGGGCCAGGGCAAATCCGGCCGTGAGGCCGTCGGCCGAGGGTGTTACCGGGACTTCCACCGGGGTAGAAAAGCCCTGGGCTACGCTGATGGAGGGATTGTCCGCCGACCAGAGGGTCGGATAACGGTTCCCTTCTTTTTCTCCGAAAACGGTTTTGGTCGGCAGGGCGCCGAGGCGGAACTGCACGGTCTTTTCCCCCACGGGGGCTTCCTGTTCATGGGAGACACAGGCACTCGCCGCCAGGGCGGAGACGAAAAGGATGAAAACAAATCTTCGCATCACGCATTCCCCCAATCTACTTCCTCTCCGGGATCAAGGGTGCCATTTCCCTGCGATGCCAGAAAATGACTGTCATAGCGGGGCTGTATCATCCGGAGGTCTGGTTTTACATACACGATATTCATTATTGCACTTGGATGGTCAGGTAAATACGCTCGGTCGTCCCGTCGGAGAATCGGAGCCGGGCCTCGATCTGGTGCGTCCCGGCGGTCAGGCTCACCGAATCCGCCTGGGTCAGGATCCCGTCATAGTACCAGGTGATGCCCTGGGGGGCCGTTGAAGAGGCCTGTACCAGAGAGAAACTGAAGCGGGAGCCGGCGGCATACTGCCCGTTCCCGGGATTGTCAATATAGCAGAAACCAATGTTCGCCGTATCCGGAACACCTGTCTCCGCAGAAATCACAGGGGTGTAATAGTCTCCCGAGTCTCCTAAATCCGACCATGCACGGGGAGAAGTGGTCGAGAAATAGGCGATATATCCCTTGTCTTCCTCCCCGCAGGTCGCCACCACAAAGGGACTCGGCGAGTTGCTGTTCATGATGCCGCAGCCAATGTAGGTTTCTCCGGGACGGATGATGTAATTCTGGGCGGAGACATCCACGGTCTGGAACGTTCCAAAACTGGGAGCCACGACTTGCTGGGTGAAAATCCTTTCACCGTCCACCTCGACGAATACATACAGATCGCCGGTCACGGCGTTTCCGCTATATTTGCCACGCGTATAGAACGAAATGGTTTTCAATTGTTTTCCTTTGAATAAGCCCAGTTCCTCAGCCGTAAAGCGGACGGCAACGGCATGGGATACGCCGGCAGACGATCCGTAGTAGTACAGATTATTGTTCGGGTTGTAGCGCTGCAAGTCGCTGGGAAGGGTCTCTCCGGTTTTCATCAGGTAGACATTCCATTCCAGCGCTTTCTGGGGAAGGTCCAGTTCCTCGGTATCGCTCACATAGCCTGTGGCGGAAACAGACAGGACATAGGAGCCGGCGCTGCTGCCATCCAGACTGATGGAATAACCGCCGTCCGCATCCGTCTGTACAGTATGAAGAGGGGCCTTCCCCCGGACCCGGGCGGCCCGCCAGGGTGCAGAAGAAGTCGATGTCGTTGCATAACTTCCTGCAAGGTAGAGTGAAACGCTCGCCCCTTGAATGGGCTTCCCTGCGGAATCCAGAACCTTTCCATAAAGTCCCGGCGTGGATCCCGGCCGGACCACGAAGGATACGTTTCCGCCCGAGAGCTCAATATCCGAAAGCCAGAGGGCCGGTTCCGCCCCCGCCCAGTCGGACGGGTAATATTGATGGACCTTGCCCGCACCGGGGAAAGGAATGTTGGACTGAGGGCCTGTATAATCGAGGGAGGCCTGACTGGCCGAAGGGACGATATAGAAACAAGGATGCGCGCCGTAGGCGTTGATGCTGTTGTGGACGGCGTTGGAACTTTCCCACCTGTCCCAAAGGTATTCGGCCGAATAAGAGCCGGTGACCAGATGGGACGGCGATTTGTCCACATGATAGACCAGAAGCCCCTCTTCCGGAAGATAGCTGTCCCAACCGGCCTTGGACCGCGCCTCCAGGACAAAATACTCCCCTTCCGCCGATGAAGGGAGGGTATACGCCTTGTAATTGTCGACCGTCTCCAGCGTATAGGACCCGGGAGCAGAAATCTCCGGGACTCCGTCCAGCCAGCCCAGCATCCGGAGTTCCTCAAAGTTCAGGTAGGGCGGGGTGTTCTCGTCGTTGTTCCGGCTGCCCGAGCACATCAGCGAATAATTGTACAAGGCACCCGCCTCGCCGTTTTCCCCATAATCGGTATCATAGAAGTCCGGAAGGCCCAGCGAATGGGCAAATTCATGGCAGGTTGTGCCGATGCCGCACATGACAGTCCCCGTGTACCCCTGGTATTCGGAAGTACAGAAATACATCCGCAGGCGCTTCCCGTCAAAATTCCGGGTGCTGGAAGTAGAAGAGCGGTGGGGCCAGATGGTATCCTTGTTGTAGGTTCCGCCTCCGTCGGCCTGGTTGTAGCCGGCGAAATAGAACAGGACCATGTCGATATAACCATCACCGTTGACGTCATACTGGGAAAAATCTACGCTGGAATCCAGTTCGATGGCAGCTTCCAGCAGGGCTTTCCGGGCACCGGCCGCATAATTGCTTCCACCGTAATCCGCCACTTTCCCGCTCACCTTTACGGGCGCAAAAACATCGAAAACAGGACGGAACTGATTGTGGGAATTCTCCTCATAGTAGTCCTTGACGGAGCCCGTCGCTCCGTTGAAGGAGTAGCCGCGCTGATTCAGGAGGTTGCTGAACGAGGCCTGCGGATTGGAAATGGTAAACGCCTTATCCTGGAACTCAATGAGGAACACCGGGATATGGCGTTCTCCCAGGGTCATGTCCGTATAGGGCGTCCATGACCTATGGATGGGGGACCAGGCCTGGGCGCGCTGCCCCCTCGCAGCAAGATAATCTGAATAGGAGGGGCCTTCCGTTTCCCGGAGGAATCCATCCTCTCCCAGTTCCACGAAACGACCGGCGTCGTCTGTCGTGTAATGGAACCATTCGTCACCATGCTGGCGGACATAGACCACGGAACCGTCGGGCTGACGATAAGGAATCTTGCCGGGATAGGCGGGGTTGGCCATGAGCGGGAAGAACGCTCCCACCAGCAGACTCAGGGTGAAAATCATTCTTTTCATGGCTCAGAGGGTTTTAATGACAAATACGGTTTGATCGGAAGAAAGCAGCCAGGCTTTGCCGCCCTCCACCTTGATGACCTTCGCCTCCACACTGGCGCTGAACTGGCGGACACGGCTTACGGCGCCGGACCACTGAAGGGTCAAGGTTTCGCCGGGCGTCAACGTCAGGGGAAGGAGAGAAAGTTCGTACACCGCCGACGAGGCAGGACGAAGGAGACGGAACGAATAACTGTCGCCATTACGCCGCAGGCTGATCTGGTCCGTTCCTTCGGCATAGAGGTAATCGGACCCGGCATAGCCATAGACGCCGATATTCTGCTGGGGAAGGTCCGGGAGGTCGAATTCCCCGTCAAAGGAGAAGTTCAGGGTCTTGATGAGGCCGCCCTGGAAGGAGGCGGGGGAAGGAAGGGTGACGGTCCGTTCCTGGTACGACTGGTTCCCGTTTCCGTCTTCCATCACGACGCTGAGGGTCAGGACGGCACCCGCAGCGGCCTGGAAGGGCTTGAGGCCGAGGTACACATCGGCGGTTTCACCCGTGGAAAGGAGCGCTCCGCCTTCCACCTGGGTCCTAATGGCCGGGGAAACGTTGCCGGAGGCGGTGAAAACGCCGTCCCAACGGACCTGGAACGCTCCTGAGACTGCCTCAGGGGCTGTGAAAGAGACTTCCTTGATGCGGGAAGGCGTCGCCTGGGCGTTGGTCACGTGGACCCTGATGACCGAAGCGAGCGGACGGAGGGTCACGGACGGAACCGCGTCGAAGGCCACCTTCCCGGCCTTGCCGCCCAGCGGGAAGCCGGGACCGGCGAGATGGGCCTTGCTGTCGTAGCCGCTCTGGGTCAGGGTACCCTCCAGGGTGACGCTGCCTCCGGGCGTCGAGCCGCTTTCCGGGTTGCCGGGATAGAAAAGATACCAGTCATACAGGCCGGTGGACAGCTCCTGGACCGTGCCTACGGCATGTCCCGTGGCGGGAATGTCGATTTTGAACAGGCCGTCCCGAATATAGGACGCCGTGCCGGCGGGGGCATGGAAAACGGAAACAGGATCGTCCATTTCCCAGCGGGTGGACAGGCCGTCGTTGACGGTCTTGGTCTCCCCGGGGGCCGCAATCAGCGCAAAGGGGCGGCCACCGGAGGGTTCCGGAGCTTCCTGCTCCCGGAAACCGCACTGGCTCATAAGCAGGGTGACCGCCGAGAGGGCCAGGATGGTGAGACTGCGTTTCATGGGCCTAAAAATTAATGGGGTCCATATCCTCTCCCCAGTCTCCGATATTGCCCTCGGTGGTTGTGAGGAAATTCCATTCGCTGCGCAGCGCTGCCACGCGGAGCTGCGGACGCAGATATTCTGTTTTCTTCATCATTCAGGTACTTTGATGATGTCTCCATGTTCCTGGGAGACGGTTTCTTTCCAAAGTTCGGTATAGCCGGGCCACTCCACCTTTTTCGGCACGCCTTCGGAGTAGTCCGAATGGACAAAACTGCCGTCCTCGTTCTGGGGCTTCACATTGCCGTCCATGAATTTGACGAGCAGTTCCTCCTCCAGGGCCGTCCAGGCCTTGAACTGGTTCTGGGCGGTCTTGAGGGTGTAATCCGTGACATATTTCACGATGCTCTTGTAGGGCTTCCGGGAAATCATGACATCGCCCTTGGAGGCGAGTTTTTTTTGGAGCTTGACGACGATCTGGTTGTACATCACCACTGCCATGCTGTCCACCGTGTGGGTCCTGTGCTCCATCTGGTCCGTCTCGAAGGCGTCGATCCGCTCGCGGACATGCGGCGCCATCTGGTTGTACATCCGGTAGCAGGCGTTCGAGATGCGGTTGTTGATCCAGAAGGAGGCTGTCGGGGAATAATGCAGCAAGTCGCCGTTCCCCTGCCGGAAGCACTCCGGGACGGCGGTCGTGGCGGTGTAAATCGGTGTCAGATAAGAGGTTGCGGCGTCGTCCGTGCCGAACCAGAGAATGCCGCCGACGACGTCCGGCACATAGTCCCGCGCCTGGCCGACCATCCAGAAGCCGGTCTGCTGGGTCGCGATGGCCCGTTCATTGACATAGGTCTTGCCGTCGAATTCCCATTCCATGGGCCGCCAGCGGTAAGGGAGAGCGTTCCCACCGGCGCCGATGTCCTGGGTCATATCCATCGGAGAGCCTTCGAAATGGTCCCGCATCACGTCCGCAACGTCCTTTACGCCGATTTTGCGGCGGGGATAGACGTACAGCGGAAGGTCCTTTTCGAGGTTCTTCCCCATCACGTAGTCCAGCCAGGTGTAGGCATCCTTCGTGATGCCGCGGCCCGTCTCGTCATAGAAGGAGAACCAGCCGTCGGTCAAAAGGTTGAAGGCGCTCCACACGCGGGCGTCGCAGCCCCGCACCGTCCCGAAATCCGCCGGGCCGTAGGCCTTCTTGAAACTGAATTCGCTGTCTTCGCCGTCGAAGTAGCCCTTGCGGCGGGCGAAACTGATCACATCGGGCGCATAGAGGCAGTTGTCCGGGTCGTTGAGGGGGAATTTCCCGATGCGGGCCTGGTTGGCGTGGCCGGAAATGGCCCCGTCCGGGATGCGGACCGCCACCCAGACGATGCCCTTCTGGGTGTTGACCTTGTTGCGGATGTTCATTCCCTTGCCGATGAGTTCCATGATCCAGACCTCGTTCTTGTCGGCGATCGTAAACGACTCGCCCTCAGAGGCATAGCCATAGGTATTGGCGAGGTCCACGATGATCCCGATGGCCTCGCGGGCGGTCTTGGCCCGCTGGAGGGTGATATAGATCAGGGAGCCGTAATCGATCTTTCCCAGCTTGTCTTCCAGTTCGCTCCTCCCGCCCCAGGTCGTCTCGGTGATAATGAGCTGGTGCTCATTCATGTTGCCGACGGTCTGGTAGGTATGGGCCACCTGGGGGATGTCCGTGAGATAGCGGTTGGTGTCCCAGTCATAGACTTTCAGCATCTCGCCCGCTTTCCAGTCGGCGGCGGGATGGTAGTATAGTTCCCCGAAAAGGTAGTGGGAATCAGCGGCATAGGAGACAAGAACGGAGCCATCCTTCGATGCCCCCCGCGTCACAATGACGTTGGTGCAGGCGTCGCCGAGCCCCGGAAGGGCCAGGGCCAGGAGGATGGAAAGCAGCGTTTTTTTCATCGTTGGAGTGCTTTTGTATAAAATTTGTTACATTTGTAACCTGCAAATTTAAGAAAAAAAATAAGGGTATGAAATACTTCGCCGCCTTAAGCGTAGCTTTGTTCACTTCTTTTTCGCTGCTTTCCGCCCAAAACCAGGGTCCCCAGACCCCGGAACAGCGCGAAAAACAGATTCTGGAATACATTGACAAAGAGGTCCAGCGCCTGTCTTCGATGCTGGAACTGGAGTACTGGCAGGAGTTCTACGTGGATTCCACCCTCACCCATGACATCCATGCCCGGGCGGAAGAAATGGAACAGATGCAGAAATCCAAGGTCGGGAACGCCGACCTCTACCAGGACATCTGGGACCGCTGGGAGGAGCAGATCGCCCGGACGTACCAGCGTTTCTTCTCGGAGGAGCAATGGAAAAAATACCTCAAGAGCGGCGGCGCAAGGGCCCAGAAGGAGCGGGACAAGCGCCGGGCCAAGGCGGAAAAGGCGGCCTCCGCGCTCAAAAATGAGGGAAAATGATTACCTTTGCAGGACTTTTCAAGCAACGACACCATGAAAGAAGCCATCGAACAGATTTTCCAGGAACTCCAGCAGCTCAAAGCGACGACGCAAAGTGAGGCCGAACAGGCCCGGATCCGCTTTCTGGGAAAGAAAGGTGAAATTACGGCCCTGATGGAGCAGTTCCGCACCATCGCCCCCGAACTCAAACGGGAATATGGACAGAAACTCAATGAACTGAAGAAAGCGACCACAGAGCGCATCGAGGCCCTGAAATCGGCCGCCGCCTCAGCCGAAGAGGCCACACAGCCCAAGCAGGATCTGACCATGCCGGGAGACGCTCTTCCGCTCGGGAGCCGGCACCCGGTCTCCATCGTCCGGGAGCAGATTGTGGATATCTTCCGGAAATTCGGCTACGACGTGGCGGAAGGTCCTGAGATTGAGGACGATTACCATGTGTTCGAGGCCCTGAATTTCCCGCCGAACCATCCGGCGCGCGAGATGCAGGACACCTTCTTCGTCTCCACCGGCCACCTGAATCCCCTGCTCCTCCGGACCCACACTTCTTCCGTGCAGGTCAGGACCATGGAGACGCAGCCGCTGCCCATCCGGGTGGTCTGCCCGGGCCGCGTGTTCCGCAACGAGGCGATTTCCGCCCGTGCCCACTGCATCTTCCACCAGGTCGAGGGTCTGTATATCGACAAGAACGTCACTTTCGCCGACCTCAAGCAGGCGATCCTCCTCTTTGCCCGCGAGATGTTCGGACCGGAGACCGAAATCCGGATGCGGCCGTCCTACTTCCCCTTCACGGAGCCTTCTGCGGAGGTGGACGTCAGCTGCAACATCTGCCACGGAAAGGGCTGCAACATCTGCAAGGGGACCGGCTGGCTCGAGATCATGGGCTGCGGCATGGTGGACCCGAACGTCCTGAAAGCCAGCGGAATAGACCCTGAGGTCTACTCCGGCTTCGCTTTCGGAATGGGCGTCGAGCGGATTGCGATGCTCAAGTGGCAGGTCAACGACCTCCGCCACTATTTCGAGAACGACATGCGCTTCCTCGGCGAGTTCGCTACCGCAACGGAGGTATAAAGCCGTTCCTGGCCTTAATCATTTTTCAACACGACTTCTCCGGCTGAGGCATCGACGGAGATGACACTGTCGCGGCGGACGCTGCCGTCCAGGATGGCCTTCGCCAGCTGATTGACCAGCTCCCGCTGCATCAGGCGTTTCACCGGCCGGGCGCCGTAGGAGGGGTCGTAGCCATGCTCGACCATGTAGTCCTCGAAGGCCGGGGTGAAACGGAGGGTGATGCCACTGTCTTCCAGTTTCTTCTGCAGTTCGTTCTCCTGGATCCGGAGGATTTCCCGGATGTCGGCCCTGGTCAGCGGATCGAACATGATGATTTCGTCGATCCGGTTCAGGAATTCGGGCCGGACGCTCTGGCGGAGCACTTCCAGCACCTTGGCGGAGCATTCGTCCAGAAGGGAGCGCCGGGCGGCGACGGCCTGCATATCGAGTCCGTTGACTTCGGGGAGTCGCTCCATATAGGACTGGATGATGTCGGCTCCGGCATTGGAAGTCATGATGAGGATGGTGTTCTTGAAGTCCACGGTGCGGCCCTTGTTGTCGGTCAGCCGGCCGTCGTCCAGCACCTGGAGCAGGACGTTGAACACATCCGGATGGGCCTTTTCGATTTCGTCCAGGAGGACGACCGAATAGGGCTTGCGGCGCACGGCCTCGGTCAGCTGGCCGCCCTCGTCATAACCTACGTATCCCGGAGGCGCACCGACGAGGCGGCTCACCGTATGGCGCTCCTGGTACTCGGACATGTCGATCCGGGTCATCATGTTCTCGTCGTTGAAGAGGAATTCCGCCAGGGCCTTGGCCAGTTCGGTCTTGCCGACGCCGGTCGTACCCATGAAGAGGAAGGAGCCGATGGGACGCTTTTCATTCGACAGCCCGGCCCGGTTGCGGCGGACGGCGTCGGCAACGGCCTTGATAGCCTCATCCTGGCCGATAACCCGCTTATGGAGAGCGTCTTCCATCCGCAGGAGTTTCTCCTTTTCGCTTTCGAGCATCCGCTTGACGGGGATGCCGGTCCATTTCGCCACGACTTCGGCGATATCTTCGGGGGTAACCGCCTCGGTGACAATCGGATTCTGGATGGCGTCGGCCTTGGCCGTGAGTTCATCGATGGTCTTCTGGGCCGCGGCCATCTTGCCATAGCGGATTTCCGCCACGGAGCCGTAGTCGCCGGCGCGTTCGGCCGCCTGGGCCTGGATCCTGAGGTCCTCGATCTGCTGGCGGGCGTTCTGGAGGCCGGATAGGATGTCTTTCTCTTCCTTCCAGCGCTTCATCAACACTTCCCGTTTCGCCTGGAGCTCCTTCAGTTCCGCTTCCAGTTTCTCGAGTTTGAGGGAGACGCCCTCGCGCTTGATGGCTTCCTTTTCGATTTCCTTCTGGCGGATGGCGCTGTTCAGCTCGTCGATGGGTTCGGGCACGGAATTCATCTCCAGACGCAGCTTGGAGGCCGCTTCGTCCACGAGGTCGATGGCCTTGTCCGGCAGGAAACGGGAGGTGATGTAGCGGTGGCTCAGGTTGACGGCGGCAATCAGCGCGTCATCTTCAATGCGGACTTTGTGGTGGTTCTCGTAGCGTTCTTTCAGTCCCCTCAGGATAGCGATGGACTCGGCCGGGGAAGGCTCGTCCACCATGACCATCTGGAAACGCCGCTCCAGCGCCTTGTCGGTTTCGAAGTACTTCTGGTACTCGTCCAGGGTGGTGGAGCCGATGGTGCGGAGTTCGCCCCGCGCCAGGGCCGGCTTCAGGATATTGGACGCGTCCATGGCGCCGGACGAGCGTCCCGCACCCACGAGGGTGTGGATCTCATCAATAAAGAGGATGATCTCGCCGGCGGAGTCGACGACTTCTTTCACGACACCCTTGAGCCGCTCTTCGAATTCACCCTGGTACTTGGCGCCGGCAATCAGGGCGCCCATGTCCAGGGAATAGACTTTCTTGGACTTCAGGTTCTCGGGAACCGCTCCGTTGACGATATTCTGGGCGATGCCCTCGGAAATGGCGGTCTTGCCGACACCGGGTTCACCGACCAGGATGGGGTTGTTCTTGGTCCTTCTGGACAATATCTGGAGGACCCGGCGGATCTCATCGTCCCGGCCGATGACCGGGTCGAGCTTGCCGGCGGCGGCGCGCTCGTTCAGATTGACCGCGAATCTTTGCAGGAATGTTTGTTCGTTTGCCATAGTTGTATCTCCTTTTCGCCCGGGGGATACGCATGAAGAGCCGTCTGCCCCGCGGGCAAACGGCTAATGTCAAAGTCTGTTCCTCTCAGGAATTCCTGCCAAATTGGCAGATTACTCGGCGGGCTCGGCGGGCGTCTCAGCGGTCGGATCGGCCTGCTGGACCGGGAAGGCAGGGGCCTCGTCGCCGGGGGCGGCCTGGTTCAGGATTTCCGTGCTGACGGCATCTCCGCTGCCACGGACAGAGCCTCCACGAAGCGTGAAGACGGTGATGATACTGAGAACCAGGATGAAAGCGACCAGATACCAGGTAGCTTTTTCGAGAATGGTCGCGGTCTGGCGGACACCCAGCGCCTGGTTGGCGGAGGTGAAGTTCGTGGCGAGACCGCCGTCCTTGCCGTTCTGCAGGAGTACGACGGCAATCAGGAGGATGGCGGCGATAATGATCAGCACGACCAGAATGGTAAATACGGCGTTCATATTTTTAGTTCAATTTGTCAATAAGGGATGCAAAGTAAGCACTTTTTTCTGGATTATCCAAAATGAGACGGGAATAAATTCGCCGGGCCTCGTCCGTACAGCCCTGCTCGGCAAAGATTTCGGCGAGGGTCTCGGTCGCAAAACGGTCGGCAATGTCGCTCCCGTCCGGGGAAGATTCGCTGGGAGAAGAGCTGACCTTGGAGGCGAAACGGGAGAAGATGCTGTCCCCTTCCTGCCGGACATGGTCGTACTGGGCCTGGGAGAAATAGTCTCCGCCGACTACCCGCACCGGACGCTCTTCCTGGGGCGCGGAGGGGACCTCTGTCGTCAGCAGGGAGCGCAGCAGTTCATGGACATCCTCGTCGGAGCAGTCCTCTTCCCTTCCCGCGCGGACGAGATCCGAGACCTTCCGGCGGTCGGCGATGTACAGGGCTTCGCGTCCATACTGGTCCACGCCCCAGGCCTCTCCGCCCCGGCGGGCCATCCGTACGCAGAGTTCCTTGCGGGCAGCGCCGAACCAGGGGTAGAGGTTCACTACGCCGGTGAGTTCCTCCAGGGTCAGGCTGCGAAGGTCGATATGATGCTGTCCTACCACTGCGCCACGGTTGCGTTGAAGATGTCTTCCACGATTTTTTCGATGATGGTCTCGCAGAGCCCCGCTTCGACGGCGTCCAGGGTCTGGGTCGCATCGAAATCCTCATAGGCGGAGAAGGATTTGTCCACATCGTCCTCCGGATATTTCTTGTTGGTGAACTGGACCTTGACCGTCACGGTCAGGCGGTTCTGGGCGGCCTGCTCGTTCGCCGTCACGGAGGTTGCCTTGACGTCGTAGCCGGTCACTTCGCAGACCAGTTCCAGGTCGCCGTCCACATCCACCTGTTCGAGCCGCGTCAGTTTGCGGAACTTTTCCTGCAGGGCCTCGGTCAGGTCGTTGGACAGGGACGGATTGACGCGGAGGGCCTTGTACTCGACGTAGGGAATGGTGATGGTCTTGACATCCGCCTGGATGGAAGTACCTGTAAACGAGTAGATTCCACAGCCGGACAGGCCGAGGGCACAAAGCAGTATAAGAAGGGTGCGTCTCATTTGCGGCGGTATTCTTCCGGCAGTTTCCGGTACAGGGTGCGTTCGGACATGCCGAGCTGCTCGGCCGCCTTCTTGCGGTTGCCATGGTTCTTTTCCAGGGCCTGGCGGATCAGTTCCTCTTCGGTCGCCTTCAGCGACAGCGTGGATTCACGGGGAGCGGGGACTTCTTCCTGCTCCTGCCACTCGGCTTCCTCTTCCTGCAGGGGCGCGACGGGAGCGGGCAGCTGGGGCCTCCCGATCTGGGCCTTGAGGGCGTCGATTTCCTGCTTGAGGTCGAAAATAGCCTTGTAGATGGCCTGTCGCTCGTCCGCGCCGAGACCGCCGGAAGGCTGGGCACCTTCGTAGACGATGGGCGTAGGCTCCCCTTCTTCCCGGGGCATGAAAGGCCGGATGTCGTCGGCGCCGAGTTCGATCCGCTGCCGGGTCGGGCTGATCTTTTCGGACAGCCGGGCGGTCAGGGACTGGGTGAATCCCTGCAGCTGACGGATGTTGCCGGGCCAGCGGTACTCCTCGATGAGGCGGATGGCGTCCGGACGCAGGGCTATCTTGCACATCCCGGCCACCTCGGAGAAATCGGAAGTGAATTTGCGGAACAGCAGGTAGATGTCCCCCCGGCGCTCCCGCAGGGGCGGAATCCGGATCTGGGCGGCGCTCAGCCGGAAATACAGGTCCTCGCGGAACTTGCCGCGGCGGACGGCCTCATACAGATGGACATTCGTCGCAGCGACGACCCGCACGTCCGTATGTTCGATTTTGTTGGAGCCGACCTTGCGGTACTCGCCGCTCTGGAGCACCCTGAGCAGCAGGGCCTGGGATTCCAGGGGCAGTTCGGCGATTTCGTCCAGGAAAAGGGTCCCGCCGTTGGCCTCCTCGAAGTAGCCCTTGCGGGTCTCCGTGGAGCCGGTGAAGGAGCCTTTGACATGGCCGAAAAGCTCGGAATTGACGAGTTCGCGGGCCAGGGCGCCGCAGTTGACGACGAAGAACTCTCCCTGGCGGCGGGAAGAAAATTGATGGATAATCCGGGCGACACTCTCCTTGCCGACGCCGCTCTCGCCCTGGATCAGGACATTGAGGCCGGTCGGGGCGAATTTCACGGCTGTTTCGAGGGCCTCGTTGAGCGCGGGGTCGTTGCCGATGATTTCGTATCTGTTCTTGAGTGCAAGTAAATCCATAGTTCCGGCAAATTTACTAAATAATTTGAAAACTTTGCTTATCTTTGTCTTCTGTGTTATGCGTCAAGATAACGTTTAAGTCTAAACCATATGAAGAAAACACTCCGCATTTTTGCCGCGCTGGCGGCCGTGGCAGGTTCGGTAGCCTGCGCATCCGTGGAAAAAATGGCCAAGATGGCCGAGAACATCCAGATTCAGTGTACGCCCGAGGTGATGGAAGCCATCGGCGGCAATGTCGATGTCCAGGTGGCCGTGACCTATCCGAAGGATTATTTCAATCCCCAGGCCATCCTCGAAGTCACCCCGGTAATCGTCTATGAAGGCGGCGAGGCCGCGGCCGACAAACTCATCTATCAGGGCGAGAAGGTCAAGGACAATTACAAGGTGGTCTCCTCCGATGGACAGACCGTCAGGGAGCTGATCCATTTCGACTTTGTCGAAGGCATGGAAAAGAGCTACCTGGAGCTGCGCGGGGTCGCCAAGGGCAAGGGCAAGAGCGTGGCGCTGCCGGTGGTGAAGGTCGCTGACGGAATGGTCACGACCTATACGCTGGTCAAGCGGAACGGAGCCGCCGCCTTCAAGGCCGATGACTACAAGGAAGTCACGACCGGCACCGCCGAAGGCCAGATCCTCTATCAGGTCAACAGCGCCGAGGTGCGCAGCTCAGAACTCAAAGGCCAGTCCGTCAAGGACTTCCAGGCTGCCCTGGAAGACATCAAGACCAACGGGCGCGCCAAGATCACCGGCACCGAAATCATTGCCTACGCCTCTCCGGAAGGTGCCGTGGACCTGAATGACAAACTCTCCGGCAACCGTTCCTCCTCCGCCGCCAAGGCCTGGAAGCAGGTCACCAAGGGCAGCGATGCCGCCGACCCCTCCGTCAAGAGCATCGGCGAGGACTGGGAAGGATTCCAGAAACTCGTCTCCGAGTCCAACATCGAGGACAAGGACCTGATTCTCCGCGTCCTGTCCATGTATTCCGACCCGGCCGTCCGCGAGAATGAGATCAAGAACATGTCGCAGGTCTACACCGCCCTCAAGGGAGAGGTCCTGCCGGAGCTGCGCCGGGCCCGCCTCATCGCCAATGTCGAGTACCAGAACTACTCGAACGAAGAACTGGAGAAACTCCTTGATGACAACGCCGACGTCCTGGACGAGGAAGCCTACCTCAGGGTTGCCTCCATCAGCAAGGACAACGCCCGGAAAGAGGCCATCTACAAGAAAGCCATCGACAAGTTCGGTTCCGACCGCGCCCAGTACAACCTGGCCGTCGTCTATCTGAATGAAGGCAAGAACGCCAAGGCCGAAGAGGCCCTCTCTGCCGTCAAGAGCGGGGATGGGGACGTGGTCAACGCCATGGGCGTCGTTGCCCTCCGGAAAGACGACCTCGTGAAGGCCGAAGAATGCTTCCGCAAGAGCGGAACCGATGAAGCCAAGGCCAACCTTGGCGCCGTCCTGATCCTCCAGGGCTCCTATGACGAGGCCGCCAAGGTCCTCGCCGACGCCAAGGGCTGCTGCCACAACACCGCCCTCGCCTACATCCTGACCGACCAGCTGGACAAAGCCTCCAAGGCCATCCACTGCGAATGCGCCAAGTGCTACTACCTGAAGGCCGTCATCGCCGCCCGCCAGGGTGACGCCGCCGCCGTAAAGGCCAACCTGGACAAGGCGGGAGAAAAAGACGCCGAGCTGAAAGCACGCGCCGCCAGGGATGTCGAATTCTCCGGTTACGAACTCTAAGCCGTGAGGCCGGGCTCCTGGATCGACCTGGCACTGTGCATTGCCGTTCTGCCGGCCCTTCTCGTGATCTTTCCGATCGAAGAATGGGCCGGCTGGAACGCTGTATACGTGCTCGTCTGTACCGCCTGGAGCTATCTGAACTACTTCCTCCACCGCCGCGTCAGCGCCCTGCTCCTCCTCTCACCCCGCAGGAAGCTGCTGCCCCTGTTTTTCGCCCTCGTTTTCATCAGCGGTGTCGTCACCTTCCTCATCGGCATCTATGAACCCGGCATTCCGCGCGAAGTCCTGGAGAAAGCCCCCCGGCTCGACCCGCACCAGCAGGCCCTCTGGATCCTGTATATCGTCACCACCTTCTGCGGTGTCGCCATCGGTGTGCTGGACACCCGCAACCGCCAGCTGGAAAGCTTCAAGCGGGACACCCAGGCGGCGGACACCGTCCGCGGCGAAGTCGACCTCCGCGGCAGCGAAGCCGTCGGCGGAGAAGAAGTCACCGTCAAGGCCGGCTACCAGACCGTCCACATTCCCCTGTCCGACATCCAGTATGCCGAGTCCCGCGGCAACTACGTCTGCATCCACCGCGACCACGGCGAGGACATCGTCACCCAGATGACCATGAAAGCCTTCACGGAACTGCTTCCGGAAGGGAAATTCCTCCGCGTCCACCGCTCCTTCCTCATCCCCGCCTGGCGGATCGAGAGCCGCAGCGCCCTCGCCGTCCGCCTCGTCGGCGTGGGGCGCGACATCCCCGTCGGACGCGCCCATAAAGAAAACTTGAAATAAAATTCTTGCTATTCCCAAGATTTTACTTATCTTTGCAGTCCCGTCCGATGGGACGGCGCCCGGTGTAGCAGCCGGGCAGGTTTCAAAGCTTTAAACCCGGAGGGGCGGGTGAGTGGCTGAAACCAGCAGTTTGCTAAACTGCCGTACGGGTTATTCTGTACCACGAGTTCGAATCTCGTCCCCTCCGCCTAATGAAACAAAAAGCCGCGCCAAGCTTGCTTGAGCGCGGTTTTTGTTTCATTATGGCAAGCCCGCCGCAGGCGGGAGAGATGCCGGAGGGCGCAGCCCGACGGAATCTCGGAGGGGGCAATATCTGCAAAAATACTCCGGATAATATCCCTGTTTATTTACTCCACCCTAAGGCAGAGACCAGAAGCCAGGTGGAAAGACTACTCCCAATCATCGGAGCGGAATGGAGATGCGGGAATACCAAAATTGTTGAAAAGGCTTGCTCTCGACCAATTCTTCATTCCATATCTGACTGCTGTAGGCTTGGCAACTTCGGAACAGGTTACCATTATCGATTTTTTGTCACCTTGAACAACGGCGACAGCCGGATGAAAGAATCTGTCCTCTCCTGCCAGTTCAAAGCAACCCAGTTCCTGATTGATCGGCCCCAGCCCCATTTTCCCACAGTCGAACGTGACAAAAGCGGCGCCTTCTTTGAATTCAAATGCAATCGGCATCGGCGCTTTGGCATCAATTCCCTTGATTCCGTAGTCATTAGCCAAAGCAAGATAGGCAAGCCTGTCACCCACCGGTTTCTTTTTGGCGGGGTGAATGCACAGCTTTTCCCCGACATCATGCGTTGTCGCCATACCGCTATGGGGAATCATTTTCAGCGTCTGGGCCTGTGCCCACATCATATATCCCGCATGCGGCTTGTCAGGATCATTATATTGATACGGGGCGATTTGTGTGAAGTAAAAGGGCATATTCTCATCACCCCATTCTTCCCGGAGCATTTTTACGAAAGCCGGCTGCAGCCGTTTATACTGCTCATACCTCATTCGATTATGGCAGCCTTGGTACCAGAGAAATCCTTTTGCGGTAAATGGAATGATGGAATGCAGCATCCCGTTGTACAATACGGAGGCTGTCTGATGCGGTTTTACTTCCGGCAACTTCCGATTCTTAAGATGTGAGAGGTCGATTTCTCCGGCGAACTCTTTCTCGAGCAACACCGGATTCATCCAGGACTCTATCGCCGTACTACCCCACGAAGCATTAATGATACCGACGGGAACCCCCAGAACCGCATGAATCTTACGGGCGAAGAAATACGCTGCGGCACTTGCTTCCGCGACTCCGACCGGATCATTGACATACCATGTTGCGTCACAGTCCTCTTCCGGTGTAAACGCCATCTTACGCGCCAAATTACAGGAACGGATAGGAACCGCAGCATTCGCCTCCGAAATGATATCTGCCGCTCCTTCCACCGGCTGGCCCATATATCCCTTCATCTGCTGGGCCATATTCGACTGACCGGCGCAAATCCAGACCTCCCCGATAAGGATATTCTTCAAAGTCAACTTCTCGCCATCATTGAAGGTGATTTCATACGGACCTCCCGCCGCCGGCGTAGAAATCCGGGTGAACCATTTCCCTTCAGTGTCCGCTTTTACAACCGTTTTCGCTTTGGACCAGGTCGTGGTAATTACTAATTTGGAATTCGGTCTTGCCTTTCCCCACAAT